>Ga0256407_10000768_pt1 | contig 72519 bp, 72 predicted proteins | sample RumenRJG_04DNA_FD_193489 | JGI IMG/M metagenome (GOLD analysis project Ga0256407, IMG submission 193489) | Bovine rumen microbial communities from Lethbridge, Alberta, Canada - RJG_04 | ecosystem: Host-associated > Mammals > Digestive system > Stomach > Rumen | place: Canada: Alberta... | reverse complement strand
TTCTCCACGAACTCATTTTGCGTCGAGCAGTTGTCGGAGCGGTAGTTGTTCTTCACCTTTTCCCACGCTTCATTTGTCAGCCAAATCGTGTGTCTGGCTTTTTCCGCAACCATTGTCAAAATCCTCCCTGTTTTCCGTTTAGCGTCAATCACAACGCTGTCTATACGCGGCGTTTCGCCGCTTCTTCGTACAATGAGCGTCAATGCCATTTTTGGCGCCGCAAAAAAGCGCCACGGCGAAACGCTCGTTTTGCGCCCCGCACCGCGGGTCGCTGTGACCGCGCTGGCGCTTTAGCGCCGGTGCTTTGTCCTGCTTTGCCCTCGAACCCCTCAAAAATCGCCTCACACGCCGTGACGTTCCCTCGGTGGGGTATGGATGCCACCCCGACCCGAACGAGGCGCACACGTCGGCAACAACGGCGCGACACGGCGGGCTGCGCTGCGAGTCTCACAGCGGCAATTCCTCCGGCTCACGCGCGGCGGTCTTTGCCGCGAGGTACCTTGCCTGCGAGCGCTGGCGCTGCTGCTTCATCTTGACGCGCTTGCGCTCCAGCGCCGCGTCCAGCCGCGCGAGCTGCTGTTCGTAGTGATACTCGACCGCGCCTTGGATCGGCAAGACTTTGTAGAGCAGGTTGCCGTTCCACTTGAGCCCGTCCTTCGTCATCACCGACGTCGGCTCGACCGTGACGAGCCGCTTCTCGCATAGCTCGCGGACGTACTTCGGCACCGTGCGCTTGCTGCACCCGACCGCTTCCGCGATCTTCTCGTAGCTCGGCCAGCAGCGGAAGTCGGTGTTCTCCAACCGCAGCAGGTAAGCGTACACCGCGATGGCGGTGGGGCGGAGGTCGAGCTGGAACACTTCGTTGGGCAGGATCGTGCTGTTGCGAATCGAATCGTGCGCCGCGTATCGCTTCTTCGTCACGCCGAACCACCTCCGCTCCTGCGCTCGACCCACGCGATGAACTTCTCCTTCGGCACCACGATCCTGCTGCCGACCTTCAGTGCGGGGAAGTCTTTCTCGCGCATCAGCTCATAGCTGCTCGACGGCGAGACGCCGAGCACCCTTGCCACCATCTCCGCGTTGAGGAAGAGCGGCAGTTCGTCATAGCTCTTGTACTGGGATTGCTTCATGTTGTTCCTCCTGATCCGCGGCGCGCGGCAGGCCTTCCGCTGCGCCGCTTGATTTTTCATTCCGAATCGGATACACTGACTGTAACAGCCGCCGAAACGATTTTCAATGGATCGGGGCTTGTTCGGGTAAATCCCGATTCTCAATCGGATACAGGAGGACGCATGGAGCAGCAAGAGTTTGACGCCTTTTCTGTTTTCTTCTGGGAGAACAGCGTGCGCGTCGGCGAGCGGACCTACCCATTGGGGCAGGCCACCGTCGATGTGTTGAACTTCCCGGCGGAGGAGTTCAGCCGCCTTTGCGATCTCACCGAAGCGTTTGGGCGCGCATACGACAGGCTTTTGGATCAGCGGGACAAGCGCATGGCGGAGGATGTGCAGGCGAAGTTCAACGCCGCGCTCGACGTGATCTCTACGCTGCCGCCGTATCGGGACTTGAAGCTGGACGCGGGATCGCGGATGTTCTTGCTGGACTTGCGCGAGATGCCGGAGGAGTGGGACGAGTCGATGCGACCCGGCACGGAAGCCAATCGGATGTTCCGGGAGCTCGGCGCTAAGGTGGTCGCGCTGCCGGAGCGTGTGAACAACTTCCGCGGTCAGGTTGCGCTGATGCTGGAGTTCTTCTTTGAGGACTTGTCACGCCGCAACAGCTCCGAGTATGGACGCGCCTTTGATGACTATTATCGGGCGATGATCGAGGGCGGCGCGAGGTTTTATCCGACTCAGGAGTTTAAACAGAGCTTTCCTGCGGAGTTCTCATTTGTGCCGATGCGCCACCCGGACAAGCCGGATGAGTTTTTTGTGGCGGAGCGGGCGAAGTTCGGGGAGCTGCACTTCTTTCTCTACACGGACTTCTACCGCGCGCTCGCGCACGGCAACGCGCCGCGCCGCTGCCACAACTGCGGGCGTTACTTTTTACTGACGCGCGGGTACAACACCTGCTACTGCAACAACATCGCGCCGGGCGAGACGACGCGCACCTGCCGCAAGGTTGGCGCGCACGCGAAGGAGAAGCGGGAGCGGGAGGAGGCGTCGCCGGTGCAGCAGGAGTACCATCGCACCTACAACCGCCTGAAGCGGCAGCACCAGCGCCGCAAGAAGGACGACACGGAGTACAACCGTCAGGTGGCGCAGGCGCAGGACATCCGCGATGCCTACGCGCGCGGCGCGCTCGGCGAGGAGGACGCCATCGCGCGGCTGATCGCGATCAAGTGACGAAATAGACCTGCGGGATCGAACGTTTTCGTTCGATCCCGCGGGGTATTTTTATTTACTGTGACGATGGATTTGCAGAGGATTTGCCCTGTTTGGAGTGTTGCACACAGTCGGATTGTGTTGTATTATATCTTTGGTAAGTTATAGAAATTTGTCGGAGGTGCGGTACATGACGCCAGAGGCGAAAGCGCGGCAGGCAATCGACAAGCGGCTGGAGCAGTCCGGCTGGATCATACAGGATATGCGCGAGGTCAATCCGATGGCGGCGCCCGGTGTCGCGGTGCGGGAGTATCCCACCAGCACCGGGCCGGTGGACTATGCGCTTTTCGTGGACGGCAAGCCGGTTGGCGTAGTCGAAGCGAAGCGCGACGATGAGGGGGAGAACATCACCGCCGTCGAGACGCAGTCCGGGCGCTATGCAGGCAGCACGTTCAAGTATGTGAGCGTCGATTACAGCATCCGTTTTGCCTACGAAGCGACGGGCAAGCTGACGCGCTTCACCGACTATAACGACGAGAAGTATCGCTCCCGTACCGTGTTCTCGTTCCATCGTCCGGAGACCTTGCGTGCGCTGCTGGCGCAACCGGATACGGTGCGCAACAATTTGAAGCGTCTGCCGATGCTGGACACGACCGGCTTCCGCGATTGCCAAATCAGGGCGATCCACAACCTCGACGCATCCTTTGCCGATAATCGTCCCCGTGCGCTTGTGCAGATGGCGACCGGCGCGGGCAAGACCTTTACCGCCATCACCGCCGCGTATCGCCTGCTGAAATTTGGCAGGATGAAGCGCATTCTGTTCCTTGTCGATACCAAGAGCCTCGGCGAGCAGGCGGAGCGCGAGTTCCTCGCCTATGCGCCCAACGACGACAACCGCACATTCTCTGAGCTTTACGGCGTCCATCGGCTGAAGTCCTCGCGCCTGCCGGAAAATGTGCAGGTCTATATCAGCACCATCCAGCGGATGTACTCCATTCTCAAGGGCGAGGAGCTGGATGAGTCCGCGGAGGAGGAATCCCTCTTTGAAAACGCCTCCGTTGACCGGCAGCCCGTTCGGGAGGTCGTATACAACGAAAAGATTCCGCCCGAATTCTTTGACTGCATCATCGTGGACGAGTGCCACCGCTCCATTTACAACGTGTGGAGCCAGGTGCTGGAATACTTTGACGCCTTTCTCATCGGTTTGACCGCAACGCCGGACAAGCGCACGGTCGCTTATTTCCAGCAGAACATGGTCAGCGAGTATTCCCGTGAGCAGGCGATCATCGACGGGGTCAACGTCGGAGAGGACATTTTCCTCATCGAGACCGAGGTCGGCAAGAGCGGCGGGCACATCATGAAACAGGTCATCGAGCGGCGCAACCGCCTGACGCGCGAAAAACGCTGGGTCCAGATGGACGAGGACGTGGACTATGGAACGTCACAGCTCGACCGCGACGTGGTGAACCCAAGCCAGATCCGCGCGGTGATCCGCTGCTTCAAGGACAATCTGCCGCAGATGTTCCCGCGCCGCACAGAGGTGCCCAAGACGCTGATCTTCGCCAAGACCGACAGCCACGCGGATGACATTATCCAGATCGTGCGGGACGAGTTCGGTGAGGGCAATGAGTTCTGCCGCAAGATCACCTATCAGACGGACAAGCCCGAATCCGTCCTCAGTTCGTTCCGCAACGACTATAACCCGCGCATCGCCGTCACGGTGGACATGATCGCCACTGGCACGGACGTCAAGCCCATCGAGTGCCTGATCTTCATGCGCGACGTGCGCAGCCGCAACTATTTCGAGCAGATGAAGGGACGCGGCACGCGGACGCTGGGCGTGGACGACCTGCAAAAGGTCACGCCGTCGGCGACGGAGAACAAGGATCATTTCGTGATCGTGGACGCCGTGGGCGTGACGCGATCCAAGAAAACCGAGACGCGCACGCTGGAGCGCAAGCCCTCTGTCAGCATGAAGGAGCTGATGCTGAATGTGGCGATGGGCGCAAAGGACGAGGACACGCTGACTTCCCTTGCCAACCGTGTTATTCGCCTGAACAGCCAGATGACACAGCGGGAGCGCGCGGAGTTCGCGCAGACCGTCGGCGCGAGCGCCGGAACGGTGGCGCAGCGCCTGCTGGACGCCTTTGACGAGGATGTGATCACCGCCCGCGCGGGCGTTGCGCTCTCGGACGACCGCGAGCCGACGGCGGGGGAGCAGGCGCGCATGGACGCCGCGCAAAAGGAACTGATTCAAAACGCGGTGCAGCCGTTCTTCCATCCAGAGGTGCGCGAGTACATCGAAAACGTGCGTCGCAGTCACGAGCAGATTATCGACAGCGTGAACATCGACACCGTGACCTATGCGGGCTTCGACGCCGACCGGCAGGCGGACGCCGACCGAGTGATTCAGACGTTCCGCACGTTTATTGAGGAGAACCGGGACGAGATCATCGCCCTGCGGCTCATTTACGACCAGAAATACAAAGACCGCCCGATGGCAATCGAGCAGCTCAAGCGGCTGTATGAAAAGCTGAAAGCGCGCGGCGTGACCGTGGAGCGGCTGTGGGACTGCTATACCATCAAGCAGCCGGAGAAGGTGAAGCGCGGCACGGTCGCGCAGCTTGCCGACCTTGTTTCTCTCGTCCGCTTTGAGTTGGGCTACGCGGACAAGCTGGAGCCGTTTGCGGAGCGGGTGAACTACAACTTCATGCGCTGGACGCTGCGCCGCAACGCGGGGCCGGTGCATTTCACGGACGAACAGATGGAGTGGCTGTACCTGATCCGCGACCACATCGCGTCGTCCCTGAGCATCGAGACGGACGACCTCGACCTGAACCCCTTCGACCGCAAGGGCGGCCTCGGGCGGTTCTACGAGGTGTTCGGCGAGCGGTATGAGGAGATTTTGAAGGAAATGAACGCGGAGTTGGTGGCGTGAGGAGGAAGAAAAATGCCCGAGGAAACAACAAAAGAGATTGTTATGACTGTATATGAAAAATGGGCTTTAATCCTTGCTGGTCTTGCCCTTTTGATTCCGCTCATACAGTGGATCTGGAAGAAATGGATTACAACTGCGAAAATGAAGTATTATCCGACTGGACAGGCTTCGCTCTTTTTTAATCAGAGCGGTTCCTACATTCGTTTCAATGGTGTTCTGGAATCTGAAAGGAAAGCCGTCACAATTAGGAAATTAAGCTTAGTTCTCACGCGCAAACACGATGAGCGAAAGCTTAATCTTGTATGGTCTTACCTTATTTCTCCAGTTAATCAGAGTATGCTCGGTAACTATATGCAAACAACGGAGGCGGCGCATCCATTTCGCGTCGAAGCAGATAGCGTTGCTTGTGCATTTGTTGAGTATAGCGACCCATCCGATTCGTCTGGCATCAAGATTCGCAAGATATGTTCCAGCCTGATTCCTTCAATACAGCAGTACGCTTCGGGACGTTCCTTCGATGAAGCATTAGTGGCGTTCTCCAAGTCGCCTGAGTATATTGACGCAAAAAACAGTATTTTGAGCGAGTTCTTTTGGGAAATCGGAAAATACTCTGCTGATATTAAAGTGGAGTACGATAAACAGAAATCAAAAACATTTGCTTACGAGTTTACTGTAACTGAGCAGAATTCTATGGACTTGCGCAACAACATTGATGAATCATTGATTGCGAAATTAAAAGAACGTTATATGATGTCACTGGCATTTAGAGCACCAATGGTTGAAGTAGACGAGAGGATGCCGTAAAACGAAAGACGATAAAACTATGAACGCGGAGCTGGTGGCGTGAGATGTCAATGATGAAATGGGCTGATGTGTTAACTATTATCAGCGGCAAGAATCAAAAAGAGGTATCAGATCCAAATGGAAAGTACCCCATCTATGGTAGTGGTGGAATCATGGGACGTGCGACCGCCTACTTGTGCAAAACTGGAACAACCATAGTTGGACGGAAAGGAACAATCAATCATCCGATATATGTGGACGAACCGTTTTGGAATGTAGATACCGCTTTTGGAATCCAACCCGGTGAAAAGCTATTGCCGAAATATTTGTTTTACTTCTGCCAGTCGTTCAATTTCAAATCGCTGGATAAGTCCACGACCATACCCAGTCTGGCAAAGGTCGACTTGCTCAATATTGAAATGCCTGTCCCTCCCCTTCCAGAACAGCATCGCATCGTCGCCCGCATCGAGGAACTGTTCTCGCAGTTGGACAGCGGCGTGGAAACGCTGCGCAAGACCAAGCAGCAGTTGGCGGTGTACCGTCAGGCGGTGCTGAAAGAGGCGTTTGATTCGGTTTCTGACGCAGGCACAGTGAATATCGAATCGCTATGCAAAAATATTGTGGATTGCCCTCACTCTACGCCAAAATGGAGCAATGAAGGGTATCTATGCCTAAGAACGACCAACTTTAAGCGGGGAATGCTTGACCTTTCTGAAAAAAACTATGTTACAAAGGAAACCTTCGATATCAGAAATACTCGGTTGATTCCTCAGCCAGGAGATGTCTTGTATAGCCGCGAAGGCGCTATTCTCGGAATAGCGTGCATAATTCCCAAAGAAACCTTTGTTTGCTTAGGACAACGCATGATGCTATTACGCCCGGGAGAGAAATTAAACAATAGATATTTGATGTATTTTTTGAACTCGCCCGCGGTAACAAACTTTGTAGCAAGTATTACAGGTGGTTCCGCATCTCCGCATGTCAATGTTGGTGATATAAAGGCTTTTTTGATTCCGTGTCCAAATATTGTCACACAGAAAAAGCTGGTATTGGAAATCGACAGTAAGTTTTCCGTCTGCGACAGCATTGAACAGGCCGTCGACGCCGCCTTACAGCAGGCAGAGGCGCTGCGGCAGAGCATTTTGAAGCAGGCGTTTGAGGGGGGGATATAGATATGGCTGAGTACACAAATTGCTACATAGCTTTTCTTGATATCCTTGGGTTTAAAAATATTATTCTAAATAAGGTTCCATATCTTAGCTCTTGCGATGAGATATATAAGCTATATACAGACCACATTATGTTTCAGCCTAAAAACAAATCATTGGACGCTGAAAACATCAATATTGTGAAAAGAAAAGTTATGTCCGACAGTGTCTGCTTCTATGTTGACTGTCGCGAACAAAAATCGTTAGAAGCACTAATTAAAATGTGTATCTTATTTCAAGTGTTGCTTTTGCGGCTTCCAACACCTGTCTTAGTACGAGGAGCTATAGCGCGCGGAGATGTTTTTTCTGATGGTGATATTCTTTTTGGCCCCGGTTTGGTAAAGGCGTATTTGATGGAAGAAAACAACGCAAAAAATCCGAGAATAATTCTTCCGGGAGGAGTTCTTGAATATGCAAAACGAAATAGTGACAAAAACATTAATAGCTTTATCAGAAATGTAATTTTCAGCGATGACGACAAATTCTTTGTGCTTGATTATTTTGATGCTTTCATAGAAATGTTTGGCAAAGGCGAAGGTATCTGGAACGATGCATATCAAAGGGTACTTGCGCAGATTGACGATGTAATCAATAATTCGCTTGATAGTTCAATTCGAGAAAAATACTTATACTTGGATAGGCATTTACGGAAAAAATAATTTTTGGAGTGACCACCGATGTCTGACCAATCTTCCTCCATCATCTCCAAGGTCTGGGGCATGTGCGGCCCGCTGCGGGACGACGGCGTGTCCTACGGCGACGATCTAAAACTGATGAAGCGAATGGAAGGAACGCACAATGGAATATGATGTAAATCCTTTTCGCGAGTTACCTGTAACAATATCTCCAATGGAATTTGAAAAATTCTGTATGGAAACTCTAAAAGCATATGCAGAGAAAGAATCTTTACAGAATTTTATTATCAAGCATAATCAAATAGTAGAAGCATATGACAGCACCTATCAAATTGATGTATTGGCAGAATACACAGCATTAGGATGCAAGAATACAGCTATTATCGAATGCAAGAAATATTCTCGTAGTGTTGAAAGGGCGATTGTCGCTGAGTTGCACTCCAAATTGCAAAGTATAGGGGCTCAAAAGGGAATACTTATATCAACAAGCGGATTCCAGACTGATGCAGTTAAATTTGCCAAACAGCACGGGATAGCCTTATGGCAGATTTGCAGCCGCACAATTAAGCATTATAGTGCGTCGGCAAACCGTGAGATTCCTCCGTATATTCTTTTTCAGCTTCAAATGGAAAAACACTTGCCAAAGTATATTATGATGGAGTGGGATTGTAATGCGGACTACCCTTACAATGAGTTGTACCCAACAGCAGAGATGTATACCAAAGCACGATTGATGGTTCAGAAAAATGTTGCATCAAAATAGAACCAAACAACTGACGAGAGCGCATGGAGAACTAAAAATATGGAGTTGCATAGGAACATAACAGATTCGTTTATAAACTATCTTAAACTGCATGGTTATCCTGATGAGTGCATTGCACTTGAATGGGGTGATGGGCGGTGTGCCATTGATATTGCAATTTTAGCGGAAGATTTGGTTACTCCAATAGCTGTATATGAGGTTAAGGTAAGTAAAGGCAGGAATTCAATACAAACGGGCATCAATCAACTAAAAAGAGCGATGCAGACTTTTGACATAGCGGTTCCATGTAACTTGGTTTTTGGAGCGGATAATGACGTTGGATTTGAAGTCTTCGACGTATCCGGAGCCGTATTGAACAACGAAGAAATAGATATTCAGAGTATGTTGAAGCCACAACAGCCAACGAAACCAATATCTTACAAGAATATACAAGCAGGGACTGCAAGCAAAAAAATTTCAAGGGCGGCACGAAAAAAGCAAAGGAGAATCGACAGTCTTAAGCCGATATGCTGGATACTATTCCCATTAATTGCGATAGCTCTCTTGGTATTGGATGCTTTAGGCATTTATCAGCTTACATCGTTAAGATTGCTGATGTTGGGTTCACTTGTAGTAATTGTTCTCATACCCTTTTTTAGTGAAATATCTTTGAAAGATGTTACTTTAAAGAGAAAAGGCAGGGATTGATAAATGCCTGAACAATCTTCCTCCATTATCTCCAAAGTCTGGGGCATGTGCGGCCCGTTGCGGGACGACGGCGTGTCCTACGGCGACTATTTGGAGCAGCTTACCTATCTGATTTTCCTCAAAATGTCCGACGAGTACGCCAAGCCGCCCTACAAAAAAGAAACCGGCATCCCTGCCGGTTACACCTGGTCGGATATGAACGCGCTGACCGGCGCGGAGCTGGAAGCAAAATACAAGGCGATCCTCGAAAAGCTCGGCGAGCAGGGCGGCATCCTCGGGCAGATTTTCAAGGGCGCCATCAACAAAGTCAGCAACGCCGCGATCCTCTACCGCATCGTGCAGATGATCGACAAGGAGAAGTGGGTCTCCATGTCCTCCGACGTCAAGGGCGAGATCTACGAGGGCCTGCTGCAAAAGAACGCGGAGGACGTCAAGAGCGGCGCGGGGCAGTATTTCACGCCGCGCCCGCTGATCCGCGCGATGGTCAAGTGCCTGCGCCCGGAGCCGATGAAAACCATCGCCGATCCCTGCTGCGGCAGCGGCGGCTTTTTCCTCGCGGCGCAGGAGTATCTTGCCGATCCCGCGAACTACACCCTCGACCGCGAGAAAAAGGAGTTCCTTAAAAACAGCACATTTTACGGAAACGAGCTGGTGCCGACCACGTTCAAGCTGGCGCTGATGAACCTGTACCTGCACAACATCGGCGACATTTACGGCAACGTGCCGATCACGCGCGGGGACTCGCTGCTGACCGACCCCGGCTGGCGCGTCGATTACGTTATGACGAACCCGCCGTTCGGCAAAAAATCCTCCCTGACCTTCACCAACGAGGAGGGCGAGCAGGAGGAAGAGGACTTGGTCTACAACCGGCAGGACTTCTGGACGACCAGCTCCAACAAGCAGCTCAACTTTGTGCAGCACATCAACACGATTTTGAAGGCGACGGGCAAAGCGGCGGTCGTCGTGCCGGACAACGTGCTGTTTGAGGGCGGCGCGGGCGAAACGGTACGCCGCAAGCTGTTGGAGACCACCGACCTGCACACGATCCTGCGCCTGCCGACGGGCATCTTCTATAAGCCGGGCGTCAAGGCGAACGTGATCTTTTTTGACAAGCGCCCCGCGAGCGCGGAGACGCAGACGAAAGAGGTGTGGATCTACGATTTCCGCACCAACATCCACTTCACGCTCAAACAGAACCCGCTGACGGACAAGGATTTGGAGGATTTTGTCGCCTGCTACAATCCGAAGAACCGCCACGAGCGCAAGGAAACGTGGTCGGAGGAGAACTCCGAGGGACGCTGGCGCAGGTTTGACGCGCAGGAGCTGATGAAGCGCGACAAGACGAGCCTTGACATTTTCTGGATCAAGGACAAGTCGCTTGCCGACTTGGACAACCTGCCGAGTCCCGACGTGCTGGCGGACGAGATCATCGAGAATCTGCAAGGCGCGCTGGAGAGCTTCAGCGAGCTTCGCGCGGCGCTTGGCGGCGGGACGAATTGCGGTGAGAAATAGCAAGCCATGTTTACTATCTAAGCGAGGAGGAACGCATATATGGCTTTAAAAGAGGAAAATGTTCTTATTACATCTGAAGGTATAAGGAACTCCTTAAAAAGATATAAACCGTTGCAGGCATTAGCTGAATATGTTTGGAATGGCTTTGATGCACACGCCACCCGTGTGGATGTTGTTATTGGGAAAAATGAGCTGGACGGTGCCAACTATATTAGCGTTAGCGATAACGGCGATGGTATTGATAAGGAGCAGTTATCTCAAAAGTTTAAACCCTTTTTTGAATCTGAAAAAATATACAATCCAGATGTTGCACACTCTGCAATTCACGGGAAAAACGGCGTCGGTAGGTTAACCTTTTTTACTTTTGCGAATCTTGCAAGGTGGCAAACGATTTTTGAAAAAGAAAACGCACGGCATTTATATGAAATTGAAGTAAACGCGGGTACATTACAAAACTATAGGGCCGGTGACGAGAGGCGTATTGAGCATCCAACTGGAACAACTGTAACTTTTACGGATTTAATTGACACAGAGATTACACCGGATACTGCATATAGCTATTTGGGAGAGGTGTTTTGCTGGTTTCTTGAACTTAACAAGAATAATGGGTATGAAATATATGTAAATGAAAGAATTTTGGACTACACGTCCTTGATTCGAGAAAGCGAGACCTGTAATTATGTATTTGAAGGAAACAACATGGAGTTTTCTGTCCGTTATATTTGCTGGGCAAAAAAGCTTTCCGAGTACTCCAAATATTATTATATAAATTCCAGGGGAAAAGAAATTGGGAAAGAAAATACCACGTTAAATAATAAAGGAGATCATTTCTATCATAGCGTTTATATTCAGAGCAAACTTTTCGATCATTTCAATATGGGAGATGTTCCTGTTCGCCAAACCTCTATGGCGACCTTTTCCAACAAACAATCTCCGGAGTATGCGTTCATTATGGAAGAGGTCAATAAACATCTATTCGATATTAGACGCCCTTTTATCAAGGCTGCCGTTGAAAAAGTTGTTGATGCCCTTGACATAGATGCAGCTTTCCCAAACTACAATCCCAAGAACCCTATCGACCAATATAAAAAGTCACAGATAACTGATATGGTGTCGGCTATATATGTTGCGCAACCAAAAATTTTCACAAATTCCATGAACAAAGAGCAACGAAAAACATTTATCCGCCTGCTTGATTTAGTCATGGATAGCGGAGAAGTTGACGCACTTTTTGACATTTTTGATGAAATTCTTGAAATGACAGAGTTAGAAAGACATGATTTGGCAGAAATATTGAAGTATACACATCTTTCTAACGTTACAAAAACAATAAAAATGATTAGAGATCGCTATCAAGCGGTAGAAGATTTAAAACAGTTGGTGTTTAACCCCGATCTGAAAGCAAATGAAGTTAATCATCTGCAAAAAATGATTGAGAAGCATTACTGGATTTTTGGGGAGCAATACAACTTAGTAACAGCGGCGGAACCAAATTTTGAAGAAGCGTTGAGAAGATACTTGCACTTTTTGCATGAGGAATACGAAGACGCAAATGTTGATAGCCCAGATAAGCTTAAACAAATGGATTTATTTGCTGTTCGACAGGATATGTTGGGAAAAACACTACGAAATATTGTGATTGAGTTGAAGCATCCAAATGTTAGACTGGGGGAGAAACAGTTAAGCCAAGTCAAGAAGTATATGAATACCATAATGGATATTCCACAATTTAATGCGAGCAATATGACATGGGAGTTTTATCTGGTTGGTAATACTTTTGCAAAAGATCATTTCATTGAAAACGAGCTTATTTCCAACAAACCGCACGGTGAACAGTTTCTCGTATTTAAAGGAAATCAGTATAAGATATTCGTTATGCGATGGAGTGAAGTGATTGCTGATTTTGAGCTTCGGCATTCTTTCCTAAATGAGCGGCTTTCGATTGAACGGGATAAGTTGCAAAAACAGTACATTTCCGCTGATGATGTTATAATGGCGCAGAATGCAAACACAGCAGTAGCCCCGAAAGAAATGGAGAGTACGAAAATCAGAGTAGGGTGAGAAGTGCCGGTGCTTTGAGGTGAAGTCGAATCTGAGGAAAATTTGTTGGCAGAAGAACATCAGACAGTTGATGTTTTTGCCAATATCACCTTATACGGGGAAAGGCTTCTTTTAGTTACAGCGATGAAAATTTTGTAAGCTTGTACGTGGCGAAGATATGTGATAGACTACTAAAAAACGAGCGGATTGGAAGGAGGAACCGTATATGCTTTCTCGGATGGAGATTGAAACGATCATAGCAAAGCTTTGCGGTGAAGTTACGCGCATCTTTCCGCAAGACAAGATCGACGCGATCCTGTTCGGCTCTTATGCACGCGGGGATGCCGAGTTTGGATCGGATATTGACGTGCTTCTCCTCGTGGATTCCTCCCGTGAGGCGATTGCCGAAAAGAATTGGCAGATAGGTGAGATTGCGTCAGATCTGTTTATGGACTATGGCGTCATGGTTTCTCCAATCGTGGAGAATCGCAAGTATTATCAAGACCGCATAGACTTGCTCCCGTTCTTCGGCAACATCGACCGGGAAGGAGTGAAGATGAGTGCGTGACGAGACCAGAGTGGATCTTTCCAAGTATCGGATGCAGAAAGCGGAGGAAATGCTTGCTTCGTCGAAGAGGGAATTTGAAGCCGGGGACTATGCGTCCGCAAACAATCGCGCTTATTACAGCATTTTTCATATGTTGCGCGCAGTTCTCGCATTGGACGGCGAGGACTACAAGAAGCATTCCGCGGTCATCTCCCGTTTCTCTCAAAACTACTTGAAGACGGGTATTATCTCGCGGGATTACAGCAAGCTGATTTTCAACGCCTCCGCGATTCGCAACCGCAGCGATTATGAGGATTTTTATATCTGCTCGATCAAGGACACGGAGAATTTGATTTCTGGTGCCGCTGACTTTTACTCGGCTGTGAAAGTGTATCTTGAGCAGCGTTATTTGGAAGAATGACAACAAACACCCGCTCTGCCAGTTTTGGCGGAGTGGGTGTTCTTGACCACATTCATTCCACAGATGCGCGCGGAACACACGGAAACAACGGACATAAGAGCAGTAAAATCGAAACTAAACTGCGCCAAAAAGATTGGAAACGGGCAGAAATAACGAAAAAACGAGATTTTGACCGCTCATAACCCGGAGGTCGTAGGTTCAAGTCCTACCTCCGCAACCAGAAAGTAGCGGTTTTCATTAGAAAACCGCTACTTTTATAACTTTTTGGACGCAAACTTGCGGACGTCAAAGCAGTTGACCCATAAGTTGACCCAAATTGGGAGTGTGACGTACCCTGCCGAGTGGACAGGGGAAGGTGACCCACGCGGTTTTTCTGATCCTATCGGGAAGAGCGCAAAAAGCGCATCCCCACTTTTGCTTTGCGCTCTTGCGCCCTTCCTCAAAAAAGTCAGCGACCGTGCGGGTTTGGCTTCAGAGAAAGAGCGCAAAATGCATTCTGTGGTTAGAGCTACTTATTTGCGGGTACCTTGATGCCTGCTTGTAAGCAGCGTGGGGTTATGCTAAACTGTGGCATCATAGAGGGCGGTGATGGATGTGAGCAGACTATCATTCAAGGCGTTTTGCATCGAAAACTATGCACAGCACATTGGCAAGCCCAGCAACGAGGTCTACGACCTCTTCGCTCGCGAGCAGCTCCTCGACCTGCTCAACAGCGATTATGAAGATTTGAGTGGCATGGGGTTTGGGTATCTGATGCAGTTTTTCGACGAGTATTTGAACGGCGGCGTAGCGTGAGGCTCTAATCCCTTCTCACGCCCCTGCCGCCAGCACGTTTCCATCGTGTTCGCCGCCTCGATCTGCGCGGGCGTTGTGACGCGGTATCGTCCACCTCTTCTTTGCTTATAGTAGCTCAACTATTGCGCAGAGCATAAGCTCCAAATAACGCATATCTAAAATTTCTGCGGATTTCCGCAGAAATTTTAGATATGCGCTTGCTTTTATGGGCATACTTATGGTAGAGTAAGCGTAGTAAATGAAAAATCTGCGGAAATCCGCAAAATTTTTACGGAGGTGCTTTGCCGTGCAGTATAAGCGGGAGCAGTATTTAAACCAGCTGATCCAGAAAAAGGATAATGGCCGCGTCAAAGTAATCACCGGCCTGCGTAGAAGCGGAAAGTCTTACCTCCTTTTTACCCTGTACAAAAACTATCTTGTTGAATCGGGAGTTGCGGAGGATCAAATCATCGGTCTTGCTTTGGACGAGATCGATAACGCAAAGTATCGCAATCCTTTTGAGCTGAACAAATACGTTAAAGATCGCGTGGCGGATGCTGGCAAGAGGTACTATGTTTTCATCGATGAGATTCAGTTTGTCGCCGAAGTGCAAAACCCATATGTTGAGGACTCGGACGCAAAGCTGACTTTTATCGATGTTGTCCTGGGCCTTATGAAGCTTCCAAATGCCGATATCTATGTCACTGGGAGCAATTCAAAAATGCTTTCGTCCGATATTCTGACGCAGTTCAGAGACCGCGGCGACGAGATACGCGTCAACCCACTTTCGTTCGCCGAGATTTATGAGTGCTATGACGGGGACAAGAGAGGTGCGTGGCGCGAGTATTTCACCTACGGCGGGATGCCGCTTGCCTGGACGTTGGCGTCGCACGAAGAAAAGAGCCGCTATCTGAGAGATCTGTTCAAGCGGACCTATATCAAGGACGTGCTGGAGCGTCACCAAATCAAGAACGACGCAGAGGTTCTGGAGATCCTTCTGAACATCCTTGCCTCTGGCGTGGGCTCGCTGACAAACCCGAGCAGGATCTCCAACACCTTTGAAAGCGAGCGGCAGCTTTGTGTTGCTCCTGCTACAGTTGATGCCTATATCGGTTATTTTATGGATGCCTATCTGATTCAAAAAGCCGAACGCTACGACGTTAAGGGGCGCAAGTACATCAAGACCCCTCTGAAATACTACTATTCAGACCTTGGACTCAGGAACGCGCAGCTCAGTTTCCGCCAGCTCGAAGAGCCGCATCTCATGGAGAATGCGCTTTTCAACGATTTGATCCGAAGAGGGCTTGACGTTGACGTGGGCGTCGTGGAGCTCAACGTGCAGGATGAAAACGGAAAGAATAGCCGAAAACAGATGGAAGTTGATTTCGTGGTCAATCGCGGCGACGAGCGCTTTTATATTCAGTCGGCGCTTTCCATCGATGATCCCGAGAAGAAGAAACAGGAAATCGAGTCTTTGATCCGAATCCCGGACTCCTTCAGAAAAATCGTAGTTGTCAAGGACTATATGAAGCCCTGGCGGGATGAGAACGGAATCCAATATGTCGGCGTGGAGCAGTTTATGCTTGACGAGGACTTCCTGTCGCACTGAGAGATCAAACGAACGAAGCTAATAGATTTTGACAAAGTAAAAATGAGGGCGCAGCCGCGCCCTCATTTTTGGCTATCAGAGAACCTTAACAATTTTCATTCAAATCATACCAGTCATAATACTTTTGGCTTGTGTATGAGGCGGATGACTTTTTTAGATTACATTCGCTACAAAGTAGTTGTATGTTACATACATCATTTAGACCGCCGGATTGGAGTGACACCATGTGATCATAGTGAACGGAGCCTTGATCTTCACAATCAATTATACCAGACAGGTCTTTTCTGCAACATACACATCTCCCTCTATCTCGGTATTTCACGGCACGTTTTACCCATGAAGGAATAGTACAACGCTTTGATTTGCGCGAATATGCATCAGCAGCGTTAGCCATGTATGAGTTAAAGCGAAGCAGAAAATCTCGATTCTGAAAGAGAATAAAAAAATTCTCGTGTTAGATGAAGAATAACATCATCCAGCTCTCCGTCAAAAGATACAAAGTCATAATAAGCATCGAGAATAGAATCAAAATCATTTTTCATTAAATATGAAAAGAATGTTTCATGTTTCATTTCATACACTCCAAAAATTCGGTCAACTTTTAAAAGACAAGAACCGTTTCCGCTTTGTTCGAACGCAAGCCTAAGCCGCTTGGCCTTCTTTTCTCCTTGAAGTTCATCATATTGCTCCTGAACCTTTTCAAGCTGCTCCTCTGCGTCTTCCGACATAAGTTTTCTCACAGCAAAGTCGCAAAAAGCGTGCAACGCAGAGTATTTTGGAAAGCATTCTGGTTCTGCCCCAAAAAAAGGCTCAGTAAATTGTGCACCGGACGGTACCCAATCCAGAGAGGATGTAAACAAATGCAAGAGATTGTCAATAATATTACAGTAATAGTACACATTATAATAGTTCATTTCGATATTGCGCATCTATAGTTACCCTCCCATTCGTTATGTTTGCGCAAGGCGCCAAACTGCAAATATAGGCCCATAATAAATGCAAGATGCGCTGTTGTCAATCGGGGGGGGATAAGGAATTCATTGAAAGCGGAGGAACAAGAAGTGCTTACTCTTCCCAAAAACGAAATAATCCAGCACATTGGAAATCGGAGATATCTGCTTTGCCCTACGGTGTATCTCCCGTTCTACAAAGAGGCGGCGATTTTTTTGCAAGGAAATACTGCCGACGAACACGAAGGTAGCATTGCTTTAACTGCTTTTGACAGCAAGTTGAAAACTGTTTGGAACTGTGATATTATTACAGCATACAGTTCTGAGGATTATGGAGACAGATATTATTGTGGGTGTATTTGGAGGCGCAATATGGCAGATCAAAAGATAGTTGCTCTTACAGATGAGATGGATGATTATTCGGATGATTCGCTTTTTAATATTACTTCATGGGGGGCGGATTTGTCGTTTAGAGAACTCATCATTATGTACGATGATGATGAGCTTATTAAACCGGAGTTACAAAGGAAATATGTTTGGACCAAAGACGAAGCGAGTAAATTTATTGATTCGTTGCTCTTGGGGCTACCAGTTCCAAGCATTTTCCTTGCAAAAGTCAATGATCAGAAGCTAATCGTTGATGGATATCAGCGGCTGATGACCGTTTATGATTTCGTTAAAGGCATTTTTTCCGGCGATAAAAAGGTGTTCAAATTAACCAATTCTGAAGCTATCAATTATCGTTGGCGCGGAAAAGCATTTGCGGAATTGTCAAAAGAGGAGCAACGCCGAATTCAGAGCACGACCATTCACGCAATTATCTTTGAGCAGAAGCATCCTGCAAATGATTCAGGGATGTATAAGATATTTGAGCGCATAAATACGAGCGGGCGAAACCTGAAACCGCAGGAGATTAGAAACTGCGTGTATCATGGTTCGCTTAATACTGCCCTTATGGAGCTAAACGAGTATAAACCGTGGAGAAATCTGTGGGGAACAACTGAGTGCGATTCACGAATGACGGACATTGAATTCATATTACGTTTTTTTGCACTTAATGCTTTGTTGCGCGAAGGGACAGGACTCAAACGAATTGTATTGAAGAAAGAACTAAATTCATTCATGCTTAGCAATATTAACGCAGACAAAGGCAAAATTGAGGAGCTCGCTGGGGAGTTTAGGAATATTGCAAAAACCATCTGGGATTCGTTGGGAGAATGCTCTTTTCGCAATTTAGCAAGGGCAACGGGGAAAAACTCAAAACCGAAATTTTTGCCGCCTATTCATCCTGCAATTTTTGATGCGATTACAATTGCAGTGGCACAGTATAGGGAAAGGAATCCTTCACAAACACCCCAAATGCTTACTGAAGAGAATTACAGAAAATTGCTGGAGTGCGATGAGTTTATTGATTGCATAAAGCAGAGAACTACTGATATTGAGAAAATCCAACGTCGTGTTCAATTAGCGTATCGCTATCTGCTCGAGGATTGAGATGAAAGCCGAATTATCAAGCCAATTGGATGATTGTGCAGACGAGTTGCAGAAAATTAAGAAACGCATAGACAGAGATAAGTTTGACGATATGGTTGTTTTCCTGCAACGCTATGCAATTATAAAGGCGTGCGGAACCATTGAGTCTGTTACAAAGAACATGATTGCCGATCATGTAGATGCCGGTGCCGGTACAGAGCTTCAGAATTACATCTCTGTTAATTTACGGGATAGTTCGGCAAATCCAAAATCGGGGAAAATTGTTGCCATTTTGAATGAGTTTTCTTCAGAATGGAGGGCCGCCTTTGAGGCCAAGCTTTCAAGCCATTCAAATGAAAAAGGATCCCTCAACTCGCTTGTGCAATTAAGAAATGATTTTGCGCATGGGCGCAGTCCAAGCGCAACAATTAATACAATAATCCAATATTATTACGACTCGATAGTAATTGTTAAGCTGGTTGAGGAAACATTAGAGGGTAAATAGCAGTTTTCTCACCTCCCCTCACATCTCCACCGCCAGCACGTTGCCGATCGTCTTTGCCGCCTCGATTTGCGCGGGCGTCGTGACGTGGGTGTAGGTGTCAAGCGTGAAGCCCGCGCTGAAGTGCCCGAGCATGCTGCTGACCGTTTTGATGTCCACGCCGTTCTGGAGCGCGAGCGTGGCGAACGTGTGCCGCAGGTCGTGCATTCGAAGCATCGGCAGCCCCGCGCGCTTGAGGACGCGGTGGAGCATTTTCAGCATGCTGTCCGGCGCCATGGGGCCGCCGCTCGGCGAGGGGAAGATGTACTCGCTGTCAGATTTCTTTTCCTGCGTTTCCAGCACGCGCATGGCGCCCTCGCCGAGCGAGATCGTGCGGTAGGCGTTCTTCGTTTTGAGCTGCACCTCCGAGATTACGCCGTTGACGCGCGCCACCTGACGGCGGATGCGGATCGTGTGGCGATGCCAGTCCACGTCCTCCCATTTCAGGCCCACCAGCTCGCCGCGGCGAAGCCCGGTCGCCAGCTCGAAGTAGTACAGCTCATAAACACCGGACTCCTTTGCTTCGCGCAGGAAGGCGGAGAGCTGGTCCGCGGAGAGCGTTTTCATCTCCCTGTGCTCGATCTTCGGGAGCGCGCAGCCCTTGGTCGGATTCGTCAGGATCAGCTTCTGCGCGATCGCCTGATCCAAGGCGGAGGAGATGATCTGATTGATGTTCCGCACCGTTTTGGCGGTCAGCCCCTTCGGCTGCTTTCTGGATTCGAGACGATCCACCCTGCCGCTCGTCAGAAGCGTTTTATAAAGCCTTTGCAGGTCAAGCGTGGTCAGCTTGTCCAAGGGAATGTCGCCGATGTAAGGCTTGATGTGGTGCTTGATGTAGCCCCGGTAGGTCTGATGCGAGGATGCGCGCACCTTGACGGTGGCGTAGTTCTCGTACCAGATGTCCATCCATTGCCCGACCGTGTACTGCCCCACCTTGGAGAAGTCGAGCCGTTCGGCGTCGGCGATGGCCTGACGGAGCTTGTCGCGCACCTCCGCCTGCGTTTTGCCAAGGACGTTCTTGTAGATGATTTTTCCGGTTTCGGGATTATGTCCCGCGGTGTAGCGGCCTTCCCAGCGTCCGTCCTTGCGTTTGCGGATGCTGCCCTCGCCGTTGCCTCTTCGTTTTGCCATGTGGCGGGTTTCCTCCTTCTTTGACTATGGCGGCGCAGCGTTTGAGCTGCGCCGCCTCTGTGTTTTGTTTGGTTCATATCGACATGATGCAGTAGCGGGTATGCTGATAGACGCCGTTGTGATAGTAATCGTAGGCGTCGACGTAGTACCGCACATTCGGACAGGCGTGTACCAGATTGGTGATCTCAGTTGTATGCTGTAAAGGGTAGATAAGAAATCTGCCAAATACAGCATGGCGGCGGCTCATTTGTGGCGAATGACAGCGGTTATGCGAGGGGCGGTGATACCGGCGACACAGCATGACCGTATCCACACGACGCACAGAAAGGAGCTTACGATGGAACTGACCTATACGAAATGCGGCGACTACTACATCCCCGACCTCGTTCTGGATGGCGACGAGGAAGACCATCCTCTCGGTAAGTACGGGAGGCTGCGTGAAACCTTCCTCCGCGAGCATCATCACGGCACCTATACCTCGATGCTGCTCACCGGCAGGCTGAACGACCACCTGACCGAAATTGATCGCAGCGCCGACGCGATGATGGAGCGCGTGATCGCGCAGATGGCAAAAGCGGAGGGTGTCACCGAGGCGCTGAAAGCCACCGACCAAATGGCTTGGGTAGGCAAGATGAACAGCATCCGGCACCGCGCTGAGGAAATCGTTCTGTCCGATCTTGTCTACGCATAGTCCCCCAGCATCCCGACAATCACATTGCTCTGCCGGTACAGCCAGTCCGAAAACTCCTTCGGGCTGGCTGCTTTTTGCTTGACCGCCCGCTTTCGCTCCAACGCTTCTTTACGGAACGCTTCAAACGCCGCCCGCATCGCGTCGAGCTGATCGGACGGAAAACCGTCGAGCTTTGCCGCCTTGTTGATCTTGTTGCGCCAGTTCTGGCACTCGTTTTTATAGAGCAGGTCGTAGTTGTTCTCCCGCGCCCGCTCGTCGAAATCGCGCTTGTTCTGGAGCGCCTGCGCCTTGCGGCACTTGTCGCCGCACAGCTCATACCGCTGGCTTTTTGCCAAAAAGACGCGCCCGCAGACCTTGCACCTGCGGAAGCACAAGCCCCAATCGTTCAGCCGATTGAGATAATAGGTAATCAGTGGGTAGAACGAGGCATAGGCTGCAACGCACTCCGTCACGCGTTTCCCTGCCGGATACCACAGATCGAGTTGGGTGTCGGCGACGGGAACGCGCCCATAGAACCGCGCGTTCAGATCGAGCGTCCTCGGTCTGCCGGTTTTGGTGTCCAGCTCTAGCGCCCTCTCGCCATGCAGCGCCGTCAAGAGAACCGACATCTCCGCCAAAAAACGGTCGCAGGCGGCGTTGCGGTCACGCGGCTCGCGGGCTAAGAGATACCCGTTCCAGATGCGCGCGGCAAGATACACCGCCACGGGATCGCCGCTCTGAAACCGCCCGCGCAGGTAGTCTCCAGACTGCCGTTCCAGCTCCGGCTGCTTCCAACGGTTTGTGTGCAGCGCGTCGTGCAACGGCATCAGGCCGAGGCGGTTCCACGCTCCGTCCCCATCATGTTCAAAATCGACAAGCAGCGTACCGAGCGGGCGCGTGGCGTCGTAAAGCACCGAGGCAGCTCCGCTGCCCTCCAAGCGGAACCGTATCTGCTGCGCGTCACCGATCAGGATGCGCTCTTTCATCCGCTTCCTGTCCAGACTGAGGACGAACAGGAGGCGGTCGTAGCAGGGCGCAGAGCGCGTAAACTGGATTTCCATAGGCGTATCATGCCTTTCTTTATGGTAATTACATAATCTTATTATATCTGTTACACTTATGATACCGCCAAATGATTGATCATGCAAGATGATGTTGCTATGATCGGTTCGCATGGTAATTTCGTGCCACGAAGTGCTATCGAACAGAATGACCGTCCAAAAGGGATATGACCGGCAGGAGAAGTGACGCTTTTCGCGCACCAATGCTGGGATACGCCGCAGGAATGGGGCAGGATAACAGCTTTTGGGTAGAACGGCAACACAACTATCATAAGGAGAAAAACAACATGAATCATAAAGAACGGCTGAAAAGCTATGACGAGCTGCCTTTGGTGCTGGACGTAGCGGACATTCAGCAGGTTATGGGAATTTCCAGAGCGTCGGCGTATGAGTTGGTGCATACCCCCGGCTTTCCGTCCTTCCGAAGCGGTCGGCTCATCAAGGTGAGCAAGCGAGCCTTCTTCGATTGGATGGCACAGAGCCGGGAGAAAGGAGGTGCGCCATAAATACCAATCGTGAGCGAAACGGCACCGCTGTACTGTATCGCCGCATCGGTTCGACCACCTATAAGCTTCACGTCCATCTCAGCGATACCGCGCAGGAGACCATCGACGACAAAATTTTGCACTTACTTCAGTACGAGGCCGTGACAAATCCGCTGCCGTGTGGTACAATGACAGCGCCACAAATGAGCCAGCCGCAGGAAAGGGGTTCAGCATGAACACAAAGCGGTTGGAACAGGAGAAGATCACGGCGCTCTATGAGCGGCTTTCCCGTGACGATGAACTGGCTGGCGACAGCAACTCCATTGTAACGCAAAAGAAGATGTTGGAGGGCTATGCCGCACAGCAGGGCTTCACAAATTGCGTCCACTACACCGACGACGGGTATTCGGGCGGCACGTTTGAGCGCCCGAGTTGGAAACAGCTCATCAACGATATCGAGGACGGCAAGGTCGGCTGCGTGATCGCGAAGGACATGAGCCGCATTGGGCGCAACTATCTGCAAGTGGGCTTCTATACAGAGGTCATGTTCCGCGAGAAGGGTGTCCGCTTCATCGCTATCGGCAACGGTGTGGACAGCGATGTGAAGGACAGCGGCGAGTTTGTGCCGTTTTTGAATATCGTAAATGAATGGTATCTGCGCGATTGCAGCCGCAAAGTCAAGACCGCGCTCCATGTCAAGGGTATGGACGGCAAGCATCACCTGACCAACGAAGCGATTTACGGCTACAAGAAAGACCCGGACGACCGCAGCAAATGGGTCATCGACGAGGAGGCAGCCGCAGTCGTGCGGCACATCTTCCAGATGACGATTGAGGGTATGGGGCCTTGGAACATCGCGCGGGTACTGTCGGAAGAACGCATTGAGCGACCGTCATACTTCCTAGCCCGGCACGGGTTGGGCGTCCACAAGAACAACTGCAACGAGGAGCGGCGCTATATCTGGTCGGGGAAAACAATCGCGCAGATACTCGCCAAGCCGGAGTATAAGGGGCAGACAGTCAACTTCCGCACTTACAAGGAGTCCTACAAGGACAAAAAGGCGAAGCGAACACCGAAGGAAGATCTGACCGTCTTTGAGAATACGCAGGAGGCCATCGTTGATGAAAAGACGTGGCAGCTTGCGCAGGACGTCCGGCGCACGGTGCGCCGGACGGACACGCTGGGCGCGCCCAATCCGCTGACAGGGCTGATGTATTGCGCCGACTGTGGCGCAAAGATGTATAACCACCGCGGCATCAAGTGGCAGAGCAGCAACGTGAAGGGCGCGCCGGTCTGCTACAAGCGTGACCAATATACTTGCTCCACCTACGCCAACTCCTGTCTGAGCGCGGACGTCCGATGCAGTCAGCACTACATCCGAACCGACGCTGTGCGGGAGCTGATTTTGGAGGCAATCCGTTCGGTCAGCACCTACGCCGTGGAGAGTGAGGCCGCGTTCATCGAGCAGGTGCGCAGCGTGTCGGAGCTGCGGCAGGCGGAATCCGTCAAGGCGCTCAGGCAACGCATCAAGCGGGAGCAGAAGCGCATCGCGGAGCTGAACGGCATCATCAAGAAGCTCTACGAATCCTACGCGACGGAGAAGATCACCGAAAAGCGGTTCGAGATGATGTCCGCCGAGTACGAGCAGGAGCAGGCCACGCTGGAGGAAGCCGTCGCAAAGGAGCAGACAGAGCTGGACGCTTTCGAGGCGGACACGGTGCGCGTGGATCAGTTCATGGCGCTCGCCAGGAAGTACACGGACTTCTCCGAGCTGACAACGCCGATGATCAACGAGTTTGTCGATAAGATACTCGTCCACAAGCCGGACTATTCCACCGGCGAGCGGGTGCAGGAGGTTGAAATTTACCTGAAATTCATCGGCAAGTTCAAGCTGCCGGAGCCGGACCCAACGCCGGAGGAACTGGCGGAGCAGGAGCTGGCGCGGGAGCGTCGCGCGAAGCGCGCGGAGTACAACAAGCGTTACAATGAGAAGCGCAAGCTGCGGAAGCAGGCGCAGGCAAACGCATGAGTTATCGCAGGGCGATCAGAACGTCATTTTGTCGTTCTGATCGGTGTGGGATCAAAACGAGCCGGTTTCGTTTTGATTTCTAAAACGGACACGGTGTCCGTTTTAGAAAGTGGTGACTGCGCCGCGCGTGGACAGCACTTTCCTAAAAACGGCAAAATGTCGTTTTTAGAGAAGCGGGCATGGCAGCAGTTCGTTGCGGTGGGCGTCACGGTGACGGGCACCACGACAAATTGACCTCGCGGACAAAATGTCCGTGAGGTCAGAACTTGAACGTGAGCGACATTTTGTCCGCGAAGTGGTCAGCGACAAAACGTCGCTGACCAGACCACGAAACCAGAAAAAATAGCTAAAACAATACCGTGCGGCACATCAGCGGCTGCACGGTATTGTCATATCTCATCGGGAATATATTCGGCGATGTCCTCCAAGCGGCAGTCCAACACAGCGCACAGCTTGTTCAGCGTTTTTGTCTCCATGTTGTCATTTGCGCGTAAGCGGCGAATCGTCTTGCTGTCGATACCGCACTTTTCACGCAGCCAATATGTGGAAACATCTTTTTCCTGCATTACGCTCCATAGTTTATCATAAACGATCATCTGCCCGCCCCCCTCGATTGACAGCAATCAGTATGGGGGCTATAATCTCCAATGTTAAGGGGATATAATCCCCATATCAGGAGGCAAATTATGGAGCGAAAACCTGTTGCGCCGGAGCAATATACCGATCAGCTTGCAGCCCTCGCAGGGTTTATTGGACGCGCCTGCGCCTTTACCGGGCATCGCCCGCAAAAGCTGCCGTGGCGTAGCGACGAAACCGCGCCCGGATGCGTCGCGCTCAAAGAAACGCTTACCGCGCAGATCGCTGCTCTCGTCGCGGACGGGTACACGGAGTTTCTGACGGGCATGGCAGAGGGCGTCGATCTATGGGCGGCGCAGATCGTCCTTGCCCTGCGGGTAACAAATCCCTCGCTTCGCCTGCACTGTATTCTGCCCTGCGTGGAGCAGAGCGCAAGGTGGTCGGCGGCGTCGCGGAAGCAGTACCGCACCATCTTGGAGCAGGCAGATTCCGTCATCTTCGTCAACCGCGCGAACAAGAAAAACTGTATGCTGGAGCGTGACCGATTTCTCGTCAGTTACGTCTCGGTCGTGCTGGCGGTCTACAACGGCGAACGGCGCGGCGGCACGGCGGCAACCGTGCATTACGCGCGCAAGCTGGGGCGCGAGCTGATTGTCATTGATCCCTCGACGTTGACGGTGACGCATGGATGAAAACCGTACCCTTTATTCCCTCGCGGATGTGCAGGATTGAGCGACCGACGGGAGTGGAAAAGCCGTGCCGAAAGGCACGTTCGACCGAACGCGCAAGCGGGCGGTCGGGGGCTTGGGGAACTCCCCAACAAGCACATCGGGAACGGGAAAAGGATATCCCGATGACCTGCTTGCCAATTCTATGGTTCAAAACGCTAGACAAGTGGTGAAGTTCAGGACAAATTGGCTTGATATCGCGTTGCAAATAGTGTAAAATACTGTCAAAATACACAAGAGGCATTTCTGCTTAGTCAGATTTACCTTTCTTGGTCGGAGGCCACCATGACAGACAAAGAACTGAAAACCTTAAAAGACAACCTGTGGCACGCGGCGGATGTGCTGCGAGCCGGCGCGCATCTGGCGGCGAACAAGTACGGCCAACCGATTCTCGGTCTGATTTTCCTGCGCTATGCGGACATTCTGTTCAAGCAGCACAAGGCGGAAATCGACGCTGAGTTTGAGCGGCTTTCCGGTACGCGCATGGAGAAAACGCGCAAGGAGATTGCTGTTGAGAAGTGCGGCTTCTTTCTCCCGGAGTGTGCCTATTACGACGTGATCAACGACGCGCCGGACACCGCCGAGAAAGCGAAACTGGTCAAAACGGCGATGGAGGCCATTGAAGCCGAGAACCCGAAAATGGAGGGCGTTCTTCCCAAGGAGGTCTACGCCCAACTCGTCCCGGAGGAGGAGCCGGAGCTGCTTTCCAAAATCGTGCGGATTTTCAAGGACATTCCCGAAAACTGCACCATTGATATTTTCGGCGAAATCTACGAATACTTCCTCGGCAATTTCGCCCTGGCAGAGGGCAAAGACGGCGGCACATTCTACACGCCCGCAACCGTCGTTCGATACATGGTCGAGGTGCTTGATCCCCAGCCGGGCGACAAGAAATTTCTTGATCCCGCCTGCGGCTCCGGCGGTATGTTTGTTCAGGCTGCGCGGTATATGCACGCCCACAACGCGAGTGCAGCAGAGCAGATGAAGTTCCGCTGCTACGGCGTGGAGAAGGAGCCGGACACGGTAAAGCTTGCCAAGATGAACCTGCTGCTCAATAACGTGCGCGGCGAGATTACGGAGGCAAACTCCTTCTATTCCGACCCCTACAACGCTTTCGGCGCATTTGATTATGTGATGGCGAATCCGCCCTTCAACGTGGACGAGGTATCTTATGACCGCGTGAGCGGTGACGCGCGCTTCAATACCTACGGCATCCCCCGAAACGCCACGAAGTCCGCAAAGAAGAGCTCCGACAAGAGGGAGACCGTCCCCAACGCCAACTACCTGTGGATCGACTACTTTGCCACGGCGCTGAACGCGCGCGGCAAGGCGGCGCTCGTCATGGCGAACTCCGCCTCCGACGCGGGCAAGAGCGAATATGAAATTCGCAAGAAACTGATCGAGGAGGGTGTCATCAGTCAGATGGTGACGCTGCCTTCCAATATGTTCACCTCCGTCACCCTGCCCGCGACGCTTTGGTTTTTCGATAAACAGAAGCCGCAGACGGACAAGAAGGATGAGATCCTGTTCATAGATGCCCGCAATGTGTTTACCCAAGTGGATCGGGCCCACCGCAAGTTCAGTGATGAGCAGATCAAGAATCTGGGCATTATTACACGACTCTATCAGGGCGATACGGAAGCGTTTGCGAAGCTCATCCGCGAGTACAAGACAAAAGCGATGCAGCTGACAAGCGAGCTGCTGGAGGTGCTGTCCAGCCTCAGCGGGTATGAGTTCTTCTTTGATGCGGACGGACTGGAAACCTATGCGGAGCCGCGGCTGCGCTCCTGCGCGCCCAAGGTGCTGCACTTCGACTATGACTTGCTCAACGAACTTACAGCAGACAGCGTGGCGCAGTTCAAGACACACGTCAAGGAACAAGACCTTGAGATTGAAACCGCGCATCTGGGACTGCATTTTGAACAGTACTGCTCGAAGAATCAGGAAAAGCGTATCCGGGAGTATGACGCCTATGTTGAGCAAGGGCGTGCGCTCGCAGCCGAAATCATCTATTATCTGGACAACTTGATCTGGCTGCTGGAGCGCTTCCCGGACGGCGTTTACCGGGACGTGATCGGCCTGTGCAAGGCGGCAAAGCTCGGCGTTTCCTATGAACTTGATGAAAACGGCGAGCCGAAGCTGGACAAGGACGGCGAGCCGATCCGCATCATCGAGGAAGACAGCATCGCCGATCAGGACTACTCCCTCAACGCCGGGCGCTACGTCGGCGTGGTCATTGAGGACGACGGCATGACCGAGAAAGAATTCAGGGAGACCATGCTTGGGCTGAACACAGAGTTTGAGGCGCTGAACGGTGAGGCGAAGAAGCTGGAAACGCAGATTGCGGAGAAAATCAAGACGCTGTTTGGTGAGTGAGTATGGATATAGTTAGATTCGGAGATTTATATGCTATTCCATCCGGAAACGGGTTATCTCGTCCTACAGCCGTTCGCGGTGAAGGCTATCGGATGATTGGCATGGGAGAACTTTTTGCAAACGATATTATATCGGACACGGAAATGGATCGCGTTCAAATGTCTGAACGTGAAAAAAAGACGTTTCTTGTACAAGCAAACGATTTGCTTTTTGCGCGTCAATCCCTGGTTGCTGCCGGAGCTGGAAAATGTTCAATAGTTAAAGCAATATGCGAACCGACAACATATGAATCGCATTTAATCAGAGTGAGATTAGACGAGTATAAATGCAACCCATGGTTTTACTATTATTTCTTCAAATTGCCGGATAATCCTATCAAGGCTATCGTAAATCAATGCGCACAAGCAGGCATCCGTGGGAATGAACTTGTAAGGATTAAGGTGCCATTACCTAAAAGAAGTACACAGGATAAAATCGTTTCTATCCTCTCCGCCTACGACAACCTGATCGAAGTCAACAACAAGTGCATGAAGGTTTTGGAGCAGATGGCGGAGAACCTGTATAAGGAGTGGTTTGTCCGCTTCCGCTTCCCTGGACATGAAAACGCGGAGTTTGAGAATGGGATACCGAAAGGGTGGGAGTATTGCAAACTTGATAAACTATTTGATTTCCGCTATGGGAAAGACCATAAGAGCATTGCCGATGGTCAGATTCCTATCTTCGGTTCCGGCGGGTTAATGCGCTACGGTGACAGAACACTCTATAACGGGGAGTCTGTCTTGATACCGCGAAAAGGTACGCTCAACAACATTATGTATTACAATGGACCGTTTTGGACTGTTGATACGATGTTCTATACTGTATTATTGAAAAAACACTTTGCAAAATATGCCTATTTCACATTATCAAGCATTGACATGGAGTCATACAATTCGGGTGCGGCTCTTCCCAGCATGACTATAGACATTCTTTGCCATCTCAAAATACTTGTACCTGATGATAGCTCATTAGAGACATTTGACCAGTTTGTTGAAACTGTCTTTAAACAGAAAGAGGTACTTTCTAAGGCAAACGAGAAGCTTGCCCGTCAACGTGACTTGCTCCTGCCACGATTGATGAGCGGGAAGTTGGAGGTGTAAATGTGGACTGGGCAACTGCTGTAACGACCGCTATATCAGCGTTTATTGGCGGCCTGATAGCTTTGGCTGGCGTTGTGATGACACTGCGACATGAGACAAAAACGCGAAAAGAAGAACGCATTGATCGCGCAAAGCCAATTATGATTAACTATCCTGCCAGGGCGGTCGAAAATCGCGCCCATGTTCCGCATTATCATTTTCACGCTTCGGAAGGTACTGTACCAAGTGAAAAATACGGGGTTTTCAAAAACACAGACAATGGAATACTGTTTCTTGACTATATTAAAACCCAAACCAAGGAATATTACCCGCAGCGGAACTCTGCTGTCGCAAAGAACGAAGCGTTTATTGTCATACTTCATTTGGCCGAGGGAGAGACTCTGACCGAATGCCGGATATATTGCCATGATATTTTCGGGAACAAGTATTATTATGATGCCCAATACGATTATGATAGCGACAAGGAAAGGCGTATTTTGATTGGAAATATTCAAGCGGTGAAGTGAAAGATTAAACGAGGTGACTACCATGCCCAACTTCATCTCCGAAGACGATATCGAACAGGCAATCCTGCAAAAGCTGGAAGCGGAGCCGTTCCGCTATGATATTGTGCATTGCGATCCCTCCCCCGACAAGCGTGAAGTTCTGCCCGACGGCACGGGGCGCACTGACAAGAGGAGATGCGTTCTCCCGCTCGTGCTGCGGGAAGCTTTGTCGCGCCTCAACCCTGCCGTTCCGTCGGAGAAGCTGGATGAGATTGCAAAAGACCTGTGCCGAGACTTTTCCGGCGCCGATCCGGTGGCGACCAACTACAAGTATTACAATCTGATTCGCAACGGCATAACCATTAACCTGCGCAGGGACGGCAAAGAGGATTTTGATGTTGTCAAGCTCGTGGATTTTGAGCGCCCGGAGAACAACACGTTTACTGCTGTTTCGCAGATGTGGATTCAGGGCAGGATGTATTGGCACCGGCCTGACGTCCTTGTGTTTGTCAACGGCCTGCCGATGGTGTTCATTGAACTGAAAAACAGCATCGTCAAGGTGGAGGAAGCCTACCGAAAGAATCTGACCAATTATAAGGCGGACATTCCCAACCTGTTCGCGTTCAATCAGGCGTGTGTCCTCTCCAATGGTTTGGAAACGCGGCTCGGCGCGTTTAATGCGGGATACAACCATTTCTTTGAGTGGCTGAAGGTGGACTCCGAAAAAGAGCACCCGGACAGGAAGTCACTCAAGGCAGCCAATACCGTCGGCGAAAGCTCGGTGCGGTTTTTTGTGGACGGTCTCCTGCGCCCGGAGCGGCTCATAGATTACATTGAGAACTTCATCATGTTCCGAAACCAAAAGGACAAGATCATCGCCAAAAACCATCAGTTTCTCGGCGTGAACAACCTGATGGAATCGGTCAGGAACCGTGCGGAACTGCAAGGTAAGCTCGGCGTCTTCTGGCATACGCAGGGATCGGGCAAGTCCTTCTCGATGGTTTTCTTCGTCCGTAAGGTTCGGCGCAAGATTCCCGGCAACTTTACGTTCCTTGTCATCACCGACCGTGCGGATCTGGACGATCAGATCCACAAAAACTTTGTGAAAACCGAAGTCATCGGTCCGAAGGACGAGTGCCAGCCGAAGAACGGGCAACAGCTTCGGGAATATCTGAAAACCAACAAGGCAGTCATCTTTACGCTGATTCACAAGTTCAAATACGACAAGAAAAAAGAGAAGGAATACCCGCTGCTCTCCACGCGGGATGACATCATCGTTTTGGTGGATGAGGCGCATCGGACACAGTACAAGGATCTGGCGGAAAATATGCGCAAGGCGCTGCCGAATGCCAACTATATCGCTTTTACCGGCACGCCTTTGCTTGGCAGCAAGCGCCTGACGAACCAGTGGTTTGGCAACTATGTCTCCGAATATAACTTTGCACAGTCCGTGGAGGACGGCTCCACCGTGCCGCTGTTCTACTCCCGCCGTGTGCCGGAGGTCGGCTTGGAAAATGACTTCCTCGACGATGACGTGGTGGAGATCATCGAAGACGAGAATCTGAACGAGGATGAAACACGGCTGCTGGAGAACTCCTCGTCCAGAATCATTGAGGTCATTAAACGCGACGACCGCCTCGACAAAATCGCGCAGGACATTGCGCACCACTTCCCGCGCCGGGGCTTCCTTGGCAAGGGCATGGTGGTGTCGGTGGATAAGTACACGGCGGTCAAGATGTACGATAAGGTACAACACTACTGGGGCATTGAGAAGCAAAAGATCATGCAGGAGCGCAACGCCGCCGACACAAAGGAAAAGCGTGACGAGCTGACGCGGATGCTCAACTATATGAACTCGGTGGAGATGGCGGTCATTGTTTCCAGCGAGGACGATGAAAACGAAAAGTTTCAGAAACAGGGGCTTGATATCGCCGCGCACCGCCGGAAGATGAACGCCATTACGCCGGAGGGACTGGACATTGAGGATCGCTTCAAAGACCCGAATGATCCGCTGCAGCTTGTGTTCGTTTGCGCCATGTGGCTGACCGGTTTCGATGTGGAGAATATGTCCACACTCTATTTGGACAAGCCGATGAAGGGGCATACACTGATGCAGGCCATCGCCCGCGCCAACCGCACCTATGAAAATAAGCCCTGCGGCATTATCGTCGATTACGTCAATGTGTTCAAATACATGAAAAAGGCGCTCACGGAGTATGCGTCTGGTGACGACGGGACAGAGTTCCCTGCCAAGGACATAGATCAGCTTATTTTCTTGATTGACAGCGCCGTGGATGAGGCGGACGATTATCTGCATAGCCTTGGCGTGGACATCAGCGCGATCATATCGGAGTCGGATACACTCGACCGCCTGGATCAGCTTCGGGATGCGTATAATGTCATTGTTTCCAATGACGAAAGCAAAGATAAGTTCAAGGTCATTCTGAACACGTTGATGAATCTGTACGAAGCGTCGCGCCCGGAGGTATTTGAAAAGAGCTGGAGCAACGAGAAGTTTGCACCGCTGGCGTATCTATACGGCTTGTTCTGTCATACGATCAACGATGAGAAGATCAACCGCGCGCGGCTGCGCATGGCGCAGGTGCTCGATACCAGCGTGTCCTCGCAGCAAGCCGAAGATAACGATGCTGGACTTGTCATTCATCAAGGAAAGGTCATTGACCTTTCCAAGGTTGATGTGGATGAGCTGCGAAAGGAGATCAAGGTCGCGCAGTATAAGGCAATTGAGATCGACGACCTCCGTGCGTACATTGAACAGGCGCTACAGCAGATGCTGAATCGCAACATTACGCGGCAGCGTTTCTCGCAGCGTTATAAGAACATCATCGACCGCTACAACGCCGGAGGCTCCGAAAACGAAGACTATTACGAGCAGCTTTTGCAGCTCATCGAGGATCTGAAAGCCGAAGAGAAGCGCCCGGAGGCGGAAGGGCTCTCTGAAGAAGAGTTGGAGATTTTCGATCTGCTCATTGCCGGTAAAAAGCTGACGAAGGACGAGGAACAAAAGGTCAAGCTGTCCGCCAAGAACCTGTTCAAGAAGCTGAGCGAAGAGAAAGCCGAGCTGATGGTGGTTGACTGGTATAAGGACGAGCGGCCGCGCGCTAAGGTAAAAACGGCGATTGAAAAATCTCTGGATGCGGACTTGCCGGTTTCTTACGACAAGGAGACCTTTGCCGTGAAAACGGAACTGCTTCTGTCCCACTTTGTCGATATGGCAGTACAGGGGTATGGTTGGGTTGCGGCATAAAAGAATCAACACCGCCGCTTTCCGCAGACAAGTTGGGGACGAGTGGTCCCGTCGGAGGAAAGTCCGGAGGAACTGCTGGCTGGCAAACATAGGATTTCAACAGCAAAAGAGTTAAACAGAAATCCCAAAAGTGTTGACAAGATCAATCACTCGCATTAGTATATTTTTAAAGCTATGTGTGAATATTAGCGAAAGGAACCGACATTATGGTGAATCAACTGGAAAAAATGAACAAAGAAATGGTTACAAAACTGCTAAAAGACCTTGAGTCAAAACTGAATGCCGATGTTTTTGTTTATCATGGAGAAATAATTGATGGCGTAGAGCGCACAGTGAAGGAACTTGTAGAAGCACTATCTAAAGACACCGAAAAGCATAGTGCGGTATATATTGTATTGACAACGCCAGGAGGTAGCCTGACACCTGTTCAGAGGATGGTGGGAATTTTTCGTCACTTCTATGATGAAGTAAATTTTATAATTCCAGATTATGCATATAGTGCTGGTACTATTTGGTGTATGAGCGGCGACAACATATATATGAATTACTATTCAACACTTGGGCCAATTGATCCGCAAATAGAAACCAAAGATGGTAATCTTGTTGCTGCGTTAGGATATCTGGATAAAATAAATGAAATGCTTGAAAAAGCAAAGAAAAACGAATTGACGCAGGCGGAATTTCTGATTTTAAAAGACTTCGATCTCGCTGAATTGCGCTCATACGAACAGGCAAAAGAATTAGCTGTAGATGTGCTAAAAATCTGGCTAACAAAGTATAAATTCAAGGATTGGGCAGTTCATTCTGATGGTAATACAGCGGTTACTCCCGAAGAAAAAGAAGCACGAGCGGTTGAGATTGCTGATAAACTTAGCAATAATAATATTTGGAAATCGCATGGACGGCCGATCGATATTCAGACGTTGAGAGATGAGCTAAAACTAAAGATTATTGATTTTGGAGAAGATACTGAATTGAGCAATATCATTACAACGTATTACGATACTGCTTCTGAATATGTACGTGGTCACAAATATAGGATTTTTTTCCAGACGAGGTTGCATATATGAGCATAGTTGAACAGATTAATCAGTTAGAAGAACCCCAAAGTGGCGATAAAGAGATTTTGGAGCAGTTACAAAATGCATTATTTGAATACCATAACATGATAAAGCAAGGAATTCTTGTTCCTCGCAAAAATAAGCTTCAAAACACTTATTCTTCTTTTTATTTTACAACTGATTCGCGTCTTCATAATTGATAAGATAAATCGTTTGTCTTTTTGCAAGTGGAATATTCATTGTGCGTATTCCGCCGGAGCTTCATCGAAAGCTGTCTATGACGGCGCAGTCCGAGGGCGTATCGCTCAACAAAGTGGTCGAACAGGCAATATCTTCGTATGTCTGAGCAAAATGATATGGGGGAATCTCTTGTAAACAGGAGACTCCCTCATGCTTTTTCTAAAACACCCTTGACAAACTGCGTTCTCGCTCTCGCGCCACGGCCAGAACACGCCGGTGTATGGCTCGTATTCCAAGGGTATCTCCGTGAAGATCTTGCACAGCGGCCTGCCGTCGCGCCAAGCGCCTGATTCCTCGCCGATGGCGTTGTAGATGGTGTAGACCATCCGTCTGACCTCGTACACGTTCCGCACGAACAGGTCGTCGCCATGCTTGTCGCAGTAGTGCTTGACGATGGGTTCGGGGAGCGTCAGCGTCGGGAAGGCGTTCCAATCGCAGGTCGGCGTGGGGAGCGGCGGGAGCGGTCCGTCCTGAAACACGTTCGTGTCCCAGCGCGCGGCATCCTTGATCTCGTACTCCGTGCCGTCGTCGCAGAGGATGCGGGCGCCGACCTGCGGGGTGTACTGGCTGCCATCGACAGGAAGCGATACGATTCGTGATTTTTGCGCTGTGGATTCCTCTTCGTATTCACTTTCCGTGTCGATGACCACCGTGTTGGACGCCGCGTCATAGCTGACGTTGAAGCCGACCGCCCTGCCGATATCGCGGATCTTGGCGTAGTTGCTGCCGTTGATGGAGTAGGCTTCGATTTGGACGCTCTTGCCGTCCACGACGATCTTCTGGCTGGACTGCTGTGCCGTGAGTACCGCTCCCGCGGCCGGGGCCGCGATGCTCGCGCCGAGGATGATGCCGCTGGCGACGAGCGCGATCTCTCTTCTGCTGTTTTTCATGGGAATGCCCTCCTTCTCGTTTTTTGGTAAACCAAACATACCTATAAAGCCCGCAGAAGTCGAGCGGAATATCGTTGACCAAACGGAGAATAAAGGGCTTGCTTAATTGGTATTCTCGCCGATCCACGCGATGAGCTTGTCCTTCGGCACCAGCACACGCTTTCCGATGTGCAGCGCCGGAAAGTCCTTTCGCTTGACAAGCTCGTATGCACCGGCCCTGCTGATGCCGAGCAATGCCACCAGATCCGGCACGGACAGCATCAGCGGAAGATCGTCGTAGCTTTTGAAAACGGTGTCGTTCAACCAATCACCCCCTTCTGGTTGTGTGCGATAAACCACGCCCGCCTGTCGTAAATCGTATACTCGCGGCGACGTGCCTGCATTGCATGTTTGTAGCGTTGTATTGATTCCCAGCACTTGGCAGCCGCAGGATTTCTTGGATGCGGTCTGTTTGCGCGGGGCTGCATCGTGTGCGCATCGCGCTCCGCATCCTCCATGATGCCGAGCACCACAAGCCGACGCTGCGCACGGAAGATACCTGCGTCAGCCGCCTTTTCATACCACGGAATCGCCTTTTCCAATTCCCCGCGCTTTTCCAGACACAGTGCATAGTGGTATGCAGCGTAAGAGTGTCCCTGCGCCGCCGCGCTGCTGAACCACAGCTCCGACTTTTGCGCGTTCAACTCGTCCGAGAAGTCATCGCGGGTGAGAAGCCCGAGGCAGAACTCCGCGTTTACGTCTCCCGCGTGCGTCCGCTCAATCAGCGCTTTGATCCATTGTTCGCGTTCTTCAGCCGGGATGGATTTGTCTTGAGCCAAATGATATGCTCTGAGGCATTCTCCCGAAATGTCCTCGATTCGATACGGATCATCCATCGCATCGAAATCTACGAATAAATTGACAGTCATTCAATCTTCCTTTCTCATTTTTTGTTACCACGGCGTCGCCATGCTCATGCCGTTGTACGGCTGATCCTCATGGTCGTCCGGCCTGTGACCGAGCGCGATGCGCTTTTCCAGCATCTCTCTTCTGCTTTTGCGGTCGATCTGCATCGGCACGGTCGTCGCGTCACGAGGTATGTTGCTCTCGAAAATGCCGCCAAGGTAGTGGAGCAGCCGCGACACGGCAAGCGTGACTGAAGGCTTTCGCTGCTCGTTCATGTGGTCGAGGAAAAACTGCGCGTAGGCATGACCCTGCTCCGCTGCTCTGGACAGCCAGTATTCCGCCAGCTCCATCTTCTGCCCGACCTCATGGCCTTGCAGATAGATCTTGCCGAGCGTGTACTGCGCATACTGGTTTCCCCGCTTTGCCGAGGCTTCCAACAGCTCTACAGCGCGACCGACGTCCTTCGGCACGCCGTTCCCTGTGAGGCAGAGCTTGGCGAGACGGTACTCCGCGTACCTGTTCTTTTGCAGCGCCGCATAGCCATACTGAACGGCGGCTTCTTTCATGCGGTTTTCCGATTCCAGCAGCTTGCCGAGCGCGTACTCGGCCCAGTCGTATCCGCTTGCCGCGGAGCATCGGAACCACTGTTCTGCCTTTTCGTTGTCCGGGACCAGCAGTCCGCCGTCGCGGTAAAGCTTGCCGAGGAAGTATTGCGCGTACCGGTCGCCGTCCTCCGCGAGCTGCGCCATCTCATCAACACACGCGCGGCGCTCCTCGTGCGGGATCTCCCGGTCAAGGATAGCGTTGCGCAGACGGCAGTAGTCATAGGACGCATACGCGGTTTCATCCGGCTCGTCGACCTCACCGAGCGGTTTGTCCTCGAACGTTAACTCGTCGGAATTGATTTGATCAGCGGCTTGGATGACCGCGTTCTTGACCGCGCGGAACTCCTTCTGCTCCGAGAGCTTGAGACGAGTACGCTTTTCATCTTTGTAATAGCCGTCGACCCGATCCTGCAATTCGAGCCAACGGTCATAGCACGCGCGCACCGTGGGGAAGTCCTCCAGCGCGTCGACGATGGCGTCCACCTGACGCTTGACCGGTTTTTTGAGATATCCGTATTTGTGCTTGCCGCCGAGTGTGCGCAGCGTAAGCGCCAGCTCCTGCATCTGATCTTCGATTGCGGGCGCGTCTGCGATCTTGTTCTTCAGCTCCCTCGACAGCGTCAGCAAAGCGTGCCGCGCTTCCTGTACCAGCTCGTTGCGCGTGGAGGATTTCTGCTCGTAGAGCTGCGTCATCTCGTGGAGGAAAATCTGATTCGTCAGCGTCGACTTGATCTCCCGGATGCCCTGTTTCGAAAGATACGCCTGCCCCGGCTTGACCGACCACGCCATCATGTGGACGTGCGGATGGTCGCCCTCGTTGTGGAACGCGGCGCACCAGCGGAAGTCCTGCGGCGGGATGTGCATCGCCTCCGCGATATCGTTTCGATGCGCGCGGAGCAGGTCGCACCACGCGAGCGCGTTGTCATAGCCGAGCCGCGCGGCGTCCTCCCGCTTGAGCGAGAGGATGTGCGTCCAGACGTTGCCCTTGTACTCCTCCAGCTCCGTCATCGTCGCGTCCAGATCGACGCAGTCCTCATCGCCGAAGAGACCGTGCAAACCCAGACGCTCCGCGCGAGGCCGCGTGGCGATATAGCGCGCGTACACCTCCGAGCGCTGCGCGTCCTCCCAATGCGTTTCGAGCGCGGAGGTGATGTACGCGGAAGCGTTCGCCTTCGTCGGCTGCTCCGCGTAAGCGGAGTGCTCCGGGTACGCCATCGTGTCAGGGAAGTCACGTTCGAGATCGCGGACGAGCTGCTCCTGTCTGCGTGTCGGAGGACGACCGTCGGGGAGCAGCTCCACGCGCTCGCGCGTTCCGATGTAGCGTGCGTATCCGCCTGCGCCGTGACCGCCGCCGCACTTGATGTACGGACTCTTGACGATCAATCCAGCCATTCACTGGCACCCAATTCTCGCAGTTCACGGTCACGCATATACTTGTCGAGCGACGTCATCCCGTTGAGCGCGCGCACGTTTTTGACGCTGCTCGCGCGGAGGTCGTCGAGCTCGTCCTGCGAGAGCTGACGCAGGTCGGCGACGAGCGCGTTCGTCATATCCACCTCGGTCGAGACCTTGAAGAGCGCGCGGGACATGTTGCGCTCGAACGCACCGAGCCGACCGTCGATGGCTGCCATGATCTCCCGCGGCAGGAGCGAGCCGACGCGCTTCATATCGAGGTAGTCCAGATAGTGCCGGACCGCTTCGTTGAGGAACTGATTCATGCTTCTGCTGCCGCCTTTTTCGAGGTGGCGCTCGATTTCTTCTCTGACCTCCGGCTCCACCCGCAGGGTGAGCCGGTCTTTCTCATTTTCGCTCATTTTTCTCCCTTCCGGGCGTTAAGACGCCCTGTAAATGCCTGCATTTCGCGCTTTGCGCGGGACAAGGAGACAGTTCTCTCCGACAATCCGCATCAAGACGCCTTTTCCGACCGCGCTCTTCTGCCCTTCGTCTCCGCACCAAGAGCCGCCCGCACTGCGGGCGGTTGTGCTACGACACGCTCGCCTGCGGGCAAGTGTGCGGGCAGATGTGAGGGGTAAGGTGGCCGTAAAAGACACCTGTCTTTATCCTGCTTCTCGTTTCCTCCGTCCCTTGCGGTTTTCCCTCGCCGTGACCCGCCTGCGACATTCTTCCGAAACCGTCGGAACACGCCGTTGAAACGCCCCGTCGAGGGCTGGGATGCCACCTGTGCTTTTTCGAGGCGAACACGGGGCAACAACGGCGCGACACGGTGTGCTGACGATTCCACTCACATCTGAATCCAAATCCAGCGGCAATATCGCCGTACCGGGAAAAAACATACTCACCATCGCGGTTCAGAACGGCAGCTCTTCCGGCTCGTGAACCACATGCGACGCGACCGTGCGAACCTCTTTGACGGAAGCCTTGCGCTGCCTGTCCAGCTTCTTCTGAACGATCGCGTGATCGCGCTTACGCTCCAGCTCAGCGAGCTGACACTCGTGCAGATAATCCAGCGCGGTCTGCACGGGAATGATCCGGTAGCGGAGCGCGCCATTGTACTTGAGGTGCTTCTTCGTAATGACGGAGGTGCGCTCCGTCTCAATGAGCATCTGCCCCTCCAGCTCGCCGACATACTTGCGGACAGTGTTGCGAGTCATGCCGGTCGCCTTGGCGATCTTGTTTGCGCTGACGATGCAGTCGAACGATTTGCGGTGTTCTCGATTGAGCAGGTAGGCGTAGACCGCGAACGCACCCGGTGTGAGATGGAACTGGAAGATCTCCATCGGCAGAGGAAAGAAATTCTTTGCGTCCTCCCGACGCATCCAGCCGAGCGGGACGCACTTGCCGCCTTCGATTTGCACGAGCCGACAGCGAGAGAGCGCGCGCAGATACTTGCGCACGGTGTTCTCGCTCATGCCGAGCGCTCGGCTGACGCCGCGGCAGGTTTCGCCGACGAACGGCGCGACGAGGAAGCGGAGATACGAGAGGTATGCGAAGATCATCAGCGCGCCCGGAGCCAGCGCGTAGTCGAACAGACTATTCGCCAGCGGGAAGTGATTCTTGAGCGCGCTGCGCCTGGGGTGAGGGTAGTAGGTCAAGTGGATACCTCCTTTGTGATTTTGGGTTTGTGTTTACTTGCCGCGTCCGTATCCGTTCCTGCCTCTGGCCTTGTGTGACCTTCGGGCGTTGTCATCCGAGCTTGGCGCGCTCCGGTTTCTGCAACCATCACGGCGACCGCTTCCCCGTTCGGAGTATCTTTCCTGCGGCGGTATGAAATTGTGGGCGCAGTTTCTATATATATCCGCGGCGCATCTCAACTGCCAGCGCCGTCTACTATCACCTCGCTTCCGCCATGTCCGGCCAAAATTGGAAAGAAAATAGTTGACTATTTCTCTTTCTGATGTATAATCTATTTCGCTCCAATAGTTATATCGGCAGGGTTCGAAAATAGTTAATACCTGTTTCAAAAAAATTGTCTATTTTTTATTGAGGTGATCCCATGCCCATTCCTGAGCTGTCTTTTCCCCTGCGCGTAGACTTTGGCAGAGGCATTTTCTGGATAGAAGATGAGGGGCCGTATGCGACCGGCGAGGCTGTGACGGAGTTTCTGGACTACAACTTGTTTGGTCAGAACGACACGGAAATGCTCCATGCGCTTTGGCATGAGCTGGCGCAGCTTCTGGCGGTACACGGAGTTGCGATGCATCCGTATGCGCCGGGAGGATTCTTCCCGCTCACGATAGATGCCGCGATTTTCAACGAACCGGAGCTCGGCGCGGTGACATGTTCCATCTGTATTGCGCAGCAGTGCTCAGACGGGGAGCATATGGAGCCGGTGGAGCGGTATGTGTTTCAGAGCTTGAGAGATTTCCTATACATCGAGCTCATCAAGGCAATCGGGATTGGCAATGCGCCGAGGATGTGCCGATGCTGCAAGAGATGGTTCCTGCATCGGAACGGTGAAAAATTTGTTTACTGCACCCGTGTTGCGCCGGGGGAGGAAACGAAGACATGCAGGGAGGTCGGTGCGTTGGCGACCTTTGAGGACAAGGTCGCGGAGAACGACATATGGAAGCTCTACAAGCGTGCGTACAAGAAATACTACGCGCGGTTCATGAAGGGGCGCATGAGCCGCGAGGAGCTTGACGCTTGGACGGCGATCGCAGTCACACTCCGCGACGAGACGGAGGAGCTGTGGTCTGCCGCGGAAACGCAGGAGGAGAAAGATGCCATCCTTGAACGCTATCGCGGCCAGCTCAACGCATATAAAAGCAAGCGGGGCTGACGATTTGATTCGTCAGCCCCGCCCAGCATTCTTTGATTATGGCAGTGCAAGAATTTGATTTATTGCATAACAATTGGGAAAATGCAGCATTTTGAAGCGATACAGTTGCAATGATAAAGGAATTAAGAAGATTTCGCAGCTTTTGCGGCAAAAAAATGTTTGACAAAATGTCTTGGAGCTGCTATAGTATCTCCATAGAAAGTTTAAGTGTTGCTAAACTCATGCTAAAAGCGAATGCTCGGCCGAGGAGGAAATAACCAATGCCATATAGATTAGGAGAGCTCTTCTGTGGACCGGGCGGAATTGCTTGGGGAGCAACTCATGCTGACATCGGCAATCCGGAATATACAATAGTTCATCAATGGGCAAATGACTATGATGCAGATACATGCAATACTTACAGAGCTAACATTTGCCCGCAGAATCCTGAAACGGTATACCATGCGGATATTCGCACGTTTGATATGGCTCAGCTTGCGCCAATTGACGCACTTGCGTTTGGGTTTCCGTGTAATGACTACAGTGTAGTCGGCGAGCAGCGAGGAATGGATGGCGTATTTGGCCCACTGTACAGATATGGAGTCCGTGCATTAAGACTGTTTCATCCAGAATGGTTTTTAGCAGAAAATGTCGGCGGATTGAGAAATGCAAATGATGGCCGCGCGTTTACTCAGATTCTTGAAGATTTGCGCGGCGCAGGATACCATATTGTGCCAAATCTATATAAGTTCGAAGAATACGGAATACCGCAGGCTCGACATAGAATTATAATTATTGGTATCCGGGATGATATTAACCTTGAGTATCGAGTTCCTTCAACTGCTCCGTATGCTGAGGCAGATAATACATGCAGGACTGCGATTGAGGTGCCCCCCATTCCGGCAGATGCATTTAATAACGAGCCCACGAGGCAATCCCCCACTGTAATCAGAAGACTGGAACATATACTGCCGGGTCAGAATGCTTTTACTGCGGATTTGCCTGCAGAGCTTCAGCTAAACGTAAACGGAGCGAGAATCAGCCAAATATATAAACGGCTTGACCCCGACCGGCCAGCATATACGGTAACTGGAAGCGGCGGTGGAGGAACGCACATCTACCATTGGGCAGAACCGCGAGCGTTGACAAACAGAGAGCGCGCAAGACTGCAGACTTTCCCTGATACATATCGCTTTATCGGGAGCAAAGAAAATGTGCGTAAACAGATTGGCATGGCCGTACCCTGCAGAGGCGCAAAGATTATTTTTGAAGCGGTTTTGAAGACCTTTGCGGGCATCGAGTATGAGTCAATGCCTGCCAATATCGAGGAATAGCAGAAGCGAAGAAGATCACGGCAATCTTATGATAAGCCGTGATCTTCTTTATTCACTTTTTTCTGAGTCCGTGAAACCTGCAAGAAAAAGAAACTCGCACGGCCATTCCTCAAGAATATTGCGAAATAAAGATATCGAACGTCAGAATTTTTCTAAAAAGTGCAAAATAGACTTCTTGATTACTGGGAACTGTTGCGGATATTGATTTTCTGTCGTTAAGCAGGGTGCCTACGAATTTGCGAGCGAATATCATTCATCTGTTGATATAATGCTTTCTCTGACAGGATGCTATTGAAAATGTCATTTTACTTCTTTAACAGCTCTATGCAGACGTCCGTTTCGCTGATAAAGGTAACCCGAACGATATCACCGACAGAAGCATTCATAGCCTTGTACCACTTACCCAACCCCTTTAAGTTTTCCTTTTCTGAAAACTGCTTTGCATATTTGTCCCCGCGAGCTTTGCACCCTTGTGCTTTTAGAATGCCAGAATAAGTATTGTCTTTAGAGGTGCAGTTAAATATGTTTTTGCCTGGAATGTCTTGATGACCTGTACCATTTTGGTTAAGCAGCTGAAGACTGCGCGCGTATTTGGCCGGAATTTTAATGTATGCCTCGCCCTTCCGCCTTTTACGAGAACTGGTGTGCCTATAAGTCCCCCAACCAAGATGAGCCTTTTTTACTTTCACATCATAGTATTTTCCTGTTCTTGCCATTTTAAAAGCCTCCCCAAAAACTGTTATTTTACCTGAAATCTGTGAAACTCGCGGCGCCGCAAATGCTCAGAAACTCTTTTCCATGTTGAGGCTTCTTCCCTCATGAGTTTCACGAATTTAGATTCTGAACCTCGAGAATAATACAATTAATGAATATAGTTTAACTTGAAATTTCAAATTAGTCAATATTTCAATACAATACTATATAGAAAAATCCATATAGTAGGTTTCTTCATCTAGCTTCACAAAAGCAACATCCGTTCTGCCGTAAGCACCGAGTGCCGCCCGCGTGACAAATTCTCCGTTGGCAAGGCCAAGCCTGTTGCGGAAGTATTCACCGAGATCGCTGTTTCTCGCAGGAGTTGTGATAGCTTTGTCATTCTGCTGTTCAACACGCAGAATCAGTTGGTGTCGATCGTCGGTAATTACAGTAAAATGGCGATTTTCCAAAGGGAAGAAACCGCTCTTTGCAATCCGGCTCGGGAGAGGAATATATGCTTCGTTTGGATTTCGATGAGGTCTCTGTCCCCAATTCAGCCCGGATCGCCGGCCTGGCTCTCCGGTGCGGGTGACAAGGCTTAGCCTGATGGTTGGATATCCTTGCTGTTCCAGAGCGTCCACGCCCTCCAACAAGTTGTTCTCGCGATCAAGGACGGGGTGAGAGGGATTAATTGCGACATACTCTTCGATCTCGGCGTGATTCGCGTATATGCTTCGCCCGACCAGCGACTGGTATACACCCATTGCCTCGGCAGGGTCGCACTCAAGCATTACTTCCTGCCGGTGGCGTCCGACAAAAGAGCTCTGCACAAAATGCGCCGAGCCGGCGTAGGCGACTACAGGATTTCCGTCTTCTGCCCAGATATACAGGTTTGAATTGACTGCTGGGGAGTCGAATATGTAACTGCATGTGAGCCGTTCTATTTCCTCTGGAAGCTCGTCTTGAAGCAGCTGAATGAAGCCCTCATGCACACTGACACTGATTCCGTCATATGGCACCATGCCGATGAGCAGATAGATGCGAAGGGGAGCCTGCGTCCTGTGATAGAGGTTTTTTATGTACCAGGACAACATGTTGGGCGTAGCGTAGCCTGATACAATGTAAAGTTCATTCACATCCTGTTCCAGCGGATCGAACAGCACAGTCTTTGCAATATCACTTATTATCAAGGCAAGCTCGTCCCCCTGTCATACTTTTTGATAAATCAAATCTGCGGCTTATGCTCGGCTCTTGCAACAGCCTCTTCTATGGCATGGACACATCTATCAAGCTCCTTTTTAATTTGAAAACCCCAGAACCGCAATACGATCCAGCCCATGTTGGCGAGCTTGTTGTTGACCTCCTGATCACGACGCATATTCCTCTCAATTTTGGGGTACCAGTAGTCGTGACCTGATTTGATCCAGCTTTTTCGGTTTTCCCAATCATATCCATGCCAAAACTCCGAATCGCAGAAAATGGCAATTTTGTATTTGGTGATGGCTATATCTGGCTTTCCGGGGAGTTCCCTATAATTTTTGCGGTAGCGGATGCCTTCCTGCCACAGCGCTTTTCGCAGGGAAAGCTCAATAGCGGTGTCTTTGCTTTTAATCGCCTGCATGTTTTTTCGGCGCTGCTCCGGCGTCAGATCGTCTGTTCTCATTCTTCCGTCACTTCTTCATCCGAAACATCATAATAAACGACATCATTCGGGAGCTTGATGTTCGGCACCCAGAGCTGCCGGCCGCCCCAGCCTTTTGCGCCGGTCATCTTATACATAGTAAGGACAACCTTGTCGGTTACCGAGGCGCCGAGACTCCAGTCATTAGGCGAAAGCAAGGCGCCGGTGCCTTTAGCAACGTCTCTGTTCCTGCGAACAATCAGAATGCCTTGCGCAGAGGGCTTATCGGCCAGAATCGTGTTCAGAGCAGAAATCACGCTGTCCACTTTGAAATCTTCAGCAGAGGAAATGTGTTGGAAAATTTCCTGCATGAGACGTAGATTGACCTGATACGATGGGGTCTTGTCATCAAACGCTTTGAGCAGATCGTCCAGAGCTTCTATCGAATCATTTTCTGGATCAAAGGGGTAATAGTTCGTACCGCCTGACAGTGTGAACACTTTCTTTTTGTCGAGGACGTTCGGCCTCGTCGGATTAAGCCCCTCGGGATAGTAGACCTTGATCTTTTCGGTGCCGTTCTCAACCTGCGCAATAATGGAGTTGTTTGTGGCATTGATATCCGAGAACAGCTTATAGAGCGGTTCGTCAATGAAAACGCGCATCATGCCAGGATCGCGGTCATAGCCGAACATTCGGCTGTGCTGCCACATGGTGTCCGCCTGCGGCTTTTTGCTGGTGCGGGTATAGTAGATGGTTTGAAGCCCGGGAAAGGTAACGCCTCTGCCGAGCGTATTCCCGCCGACCACGATATTGGAGCCGGCAGCGTACTCTTCACTGGACACATCGGTTTTGCCGTTCATAATCAGCACTTTAACCTGACCCGATTCGAGCAGGCCAACAGCCGTGTTGTATATCTCCTCGAAAGGCAACTTGGCAGACTTCTGCGGATCAATGACATCGTAGATCTCGCGGAGCCTGTCCTTGAAGTCCGAGGCCGCATGAGAGCCGCACCATGCCAGCGCTTCGGCAATTTCTTTTGCGTGCTTCTCATGGACGTTCTGGCGCACGCTCGGATGAACAAGGCAGTTACAGACCTTTCCGCCAGACACCAGAATCTGCCCTGATGCGCAGAGATGGTGTATCACAACCGAAAGTGCCGGATCAGCAATCTGCTCAAGATAGCTGACACAATCTGCTTTTCTGTTCTTCGGGAAGAAGAAATCGCCGCCAAGATAGGACGATCCGGGTTGAAAGTAATATGTAAAATATGGACACCAGCCAGACGTCAGCGTCTGGAGAAAAATTGCCTGCGGCGTTCCGGTTACCTGCAGATAGATACTGCTGGAAGACTCATTTTTTATCGAGTCGAGATACTTGTTGATGGAGGACTGGCGGTTTTTGTTAATCAGGGTGTTCAGTGAAGCAGCATCGGCCTCATCATCAATGACGAACAACGGGTTGCCCTTCATAAAGCCGGTGGAGTTTAGGATGCCTGCCCACAGCTTCAAAATTCGGGCATTTTTCTTTAAGACGATAATCGTCGGTTCAAGGAGATTGTTCTCTTGGAATAGGCCTCCGTCATTCTCCCCGCAGATACAGAAACCATCCAGATCTGCTTTGACACGGTCTAAAGTCTGCTGCTGGAGAACGATGTTGTCCGTGGTAAGAATCAAGAAAGCGGGGAATCCAAGGTCTGCAGCCTTGCAGATGATACCGAACATCTGCCCGGTCTTGCCGGACTGGACATTACCAAACAGCAAACCTATTTCATGGTCAGTAAATTTAAAGGTCTTCAGGTACTTTTTGCCAACATCCTCCGCAGTAACAGATATGGAATCTGCGAGGCCGGGATTACCCCGATCCGTAATCTTTTTCAGGTATGTCTTCAGATACTGCATCCTCTATCACTCCCTTGCCGATTCAAAAGAGAACAGCCAAACATCAAGCTCATTCCCATCTTCGTCTGCGGCTTTCTTCGTCGTTTTTGTAAGCACCAGACGGTCACAGCCGTAAGCTGTCAGCATTTCCTGCGTGATCATTCCAGCACGCTCCGCATCAGCCTGCGTATTATTAACGGGAGCAACTAATCCCGCGGCTGCAAGCCGGCCTTTGATCCACCGTCCCATAATCAGTTCATTTCCTACGGCGCTGAACTGTTTGTTTCCATCGCTCGTGGTGTGTACTTTAAACCAGTAACCGTCGTCGGTAGCAACAAAAAAGGGCTGGTTCTTCTCCGGGTATCCCGGCCTCCGCGTGATTTCTTTGCTGACGGTGAGCTGGGTTTCATACCAGTCTCTTGCCTTTCTCGCATTGCGGGGAGCGGCATAGCACACATTGAGGTTGGACTTGGTGAAGTGCTTGCCGTCATCGATTTTTCGCTCAGCATAGGCGGGAACTTTAAGCGGAAGCACAAAAGAAATATCCGTTCGGTTTTCCGCGTACAACGCCACGTCAGCATGGGGAATCTGCGCTACGTTCTCAATATTGTTCAGTGAGGTGTTAATCTCACGGATCAGCGTTATGTCGGTGACATCTTCGATATTCGCAGAGCACATATCCGTTTTCAGACGATTGATCAGTTCGGCGATGTCGCGGCACTCACCCGGCACTTCAGTAATTATGGCAGTTTCAAACTGCCTGCGGTTGGACGCTTCCGGCTTTAGAACGCCGAGATTGGCCGAACCGACAATGGAAGCAATGACAGTGCCGTCCTTATAAAAGCAGTAGGTTTTCCCATGATATTTTAATGCCCGAACAAGGCGGATTTCTCCGATACCACGCTCTTTCCACTTTGCGTTCAATTCCAGCGCAGTATGATACGCCCCCTCCGGCATGCCCTCGATGTAATACATCCCAATATTGAGACAGACCTGCTGAATCCCGAACCGCTCAATTAAGGAATCAAGCTCAAGCAAAGAGGCGCGAGAGATGTATCCTACAGCAATATCAATGCGATCAGATTTTTCGGAGAATTCCATAAAGCAGTCAATTATGGACTGCTGCCCCTCTTTTAAGCCGATGGGCAGAATATCTGTGCAGATAAGTCTCATTTTGTATCTCCTTCATGTTTCGACTCAAAAAGATTTATAAGATTCGAAGCAATACGTTTTATGACAGGTATGCAGACTGAGTTCCCGATCTGCCGGTACGCATCATCAATCGTAATGGATGCCGGAAATTTGAATTGAACGGGAAAACCCTGGAAATCGAGGCATTCTCTCAGCGTCAGCTTTCGGAGGCCGTATTGATCCCTCACGAGCGGGACTCGATTGGGGTAAAACCCCATGTTTGCTGTCAGCGTAGGGCACATCTTATTCTTTACGCGAACAATGCCGCGATCCGTCAGCCGATAAATATAACCGTCATTTTTCACCAAGTTTCCGTATTTTCGGCAGACTTCGCTGTCCTCCTGATAGTAATAAATGTCGTGTTTCTTCTCACTGCGCTGAATCGTGTCGCTGATCTGCGCAGTCAGCGGAATGGGCTCAGGAAACGAAAAAACTTGACAATCATCCAAGTTATAAAACGCCGCAATATAGATGCGGTTCCGAGTTTGAGGAATGTTGGCGTATTGATCGGCTTGCATTATAGCGTATTTTATGTAGTAACCGAGATGGACCAGCGTGGTATAGATAACAAGGAATGTCCGACCGTTGTCGTGCTCTGCCAAATTGGAAACATTTTCCAAGAAGACAATCCTCGGACGCCGAATATCAACTAGACGGCTGATTTCAAAAAAGAGATTGCCTCTTGGGTCGGCAAAGCCGTCTTGCCTGCCGGCAATTGAAAACGGCTGGCACGGAAACCCGGCTGCCAGAATATCAAATTCTGGGATAATATGAAAATCCACCTTCCGCACATCGGACTCAAGAAGATATTCGCTCCCCCAATTATACCGATATGTCCGGCAGGCAGGAGCATTCCACTCATTTGCCCATATGATATCTGCTCCGGCATTTTTGAAACCCTGACAGATGCCTCCGATACCAGCAAACAAGCTTGCTACACGAATCTGCCGCATATGTTCCTCCTGGGTGCTTTCCTCAATCGTATAACATACATGTTTTTGTATCAAATGATTTCATCTTTTTAGCTCATTCTCCCGCAGCATTTTCGCATCCGCCAAGCAGAACTCGTATCCCGCCGTTTCCGCCTGCGTCACCCATGCGACGGCGTTGTGCTCCAGCGGCGTCAGCTCGCCGGATGCGATTTCCGCTCGGAAGAAGTGCAGATGCACCACGCGGTCCGGATGCTCCTGCACGGTGTCGTAGAACTCGCCGTGTACCTTCAGCGTGACGCCAAGCTCCTCGCGGCACTCGCGGATGATGCACTCCTCCGCTGTTTCTCCCGGCTCGATCTTCCCGCCGGGGAACTCCCAGAGAAGCCCGCAGTATTTCTCACGCGGCCTCTGGCAGATCAGGAACTTCTCCCCTTGCCAGATGACCGCCGCCGTCACTTCCATCATCCTCTGCTGCCCTTCCTTTAAACCGTATTGTTGTATTATCCTGTTCCACCAACTGCTTACAGCCTGTAAGCAGTTGGTGGTGCTTGTGCTTCTGATTTGCTTTACTCTAAAAAAACGCATCAACGTCATCTACAGACTTGAGTATTTCGTCTTCCGGCACACCTGCAGCGCGCGCAAGCTCCGCAGAGCGCATCAGGAGATTGGGTAAGTCGGGCGAAAAAGCGTTGTCGAGCAGAGACTGGAATTGACCGGCATTCTTCTGGATCTCGGCAAGGAAAGACTCATATTGTGCCTGAAGCCGCTCGTCGAGAATATGCTGATTTTGGATGTATGCCTCCAGAATTGCCTGCTCTTTTGCATATAGCACATATCTGCCGTACTCAAACGCCAGCTGCGAAACGGCTTGAACCAACTGCGCGTATTCCGCGCCGATAATCGGTGTCAGCGAGGAGGACAGCAGCTTTATCATGGCCTCCAACGAAAGCCACAAGCACGATTCAACATAATCGGATTCGGAAATCTGATTGCTCTGCAGCCTTTCTCCATTTTCCTGGATGGAGCTTGCCAAAGCCTTTATAGATTCAACGGATTCCTTCGGGGCAATGCCGCGGATGCTCTCGGCCGAAATGTCAATGTAGTTTGCATACAGCGTAAACACAAATGCGCTGTAACGCTGATCTTCTTCAAGAATTGCGTATTGAGAGACCTTCTTGGCTATGTTCAGCCAGTCATCTTTTGTCAGCTCTTTCGGACTTTTTCCGGAGGCAAGCGTATCGACCAGGAAAATCTGAAACACCGTTCCGATCTTCAACAGATTTAGCTGCGCGCTGTCCTCGCTGTTTGCAAGAGCAGACAGATTGCGCTGAACGGAACAGACGGTATTCATTATCTGCTTCAGCTTTTCGCCGGCAGGGGAAGCCAAGAGTGCTTCAATTGCTGGATTCTGATAATCATCCATTGCGGCACTGCCCTCCTATTCAGCCTACCGTCTTTCCCAAAAGCGCCGAAAGGGTTTTCGTGTGATTGACCAAGGCACCCAGACGAGTCTTTTGATCATCGGAAAAAGAGGCGTAGTCTTTGCCGAACAGCTCAAGGCAACGACCGTAAGTGTCGTTCAATCCAATCCTGACCGCAACGGTCTCTGTCAGGAGCTGATTGATTTGGACATCAGCTTCTCGCACCTTCTCGGTGTTTGTTTTAACGGCTTCGATCTCCTCGTTCTTTTGCTTGTTGAGCTTTGCGCGCTTGGACGTGAAGAGCAAAATGGATGTCAGCAGAGTGGCACCGGCGATGGTCCATCCGATAGGTCCTGCCATTGCGAGCAGGGCGTTGCCGGCGACCATGCCGCCACCACCAGCGGAAAGCGCACCGCCGCCCAACCAAGCCAAGGCAGCATTGGTTGCCGCTGCGCCGGACAGAGTTGATATTGCGGCGCCGGTCGAAGCAGTTCCAAATGTGGTTGCCACCCACATCGCAGCAGTCGGAGCCATGAAAGCGACCGACGCTCCGGCAGCAAGCCCAGCGCCGGCGCCGCCAGCAGCTTCACGTGCTGCTTGCAGTTCGCGCTGACTGAATTCGCAAGCACTCCGGAAGCTGTCGCGGTTCGTTCGGATCTCTTCAAATTCAGCGTCAAAAGATTTAGGCCGGTTGGAGATGCTGTTGACAAGGTTCTCCACAAAACCGATAGAATCTACGGCACGGCTGCGCTCAACAAAGAGCTGGACTCCCTTGTCGTTCATAAGCGTATAGGCATCGTTATATTCCGTCACGGAAGATTCCAGCATACGGTCAAGCTCGGTCAGCTTTTCCGTAATGTCGTCTTTCATCGCCATCGCGGAATCCTTGACTTCAATCGCCTTATCACCGATGGCTTTTCCAGCCTTTACTGCGGCCTGCTTGGCGGATTCCACATCGATAGACGCGGCACCTTTAACAGCCATATCCTTGATGGCCTGAAGACTCAGTTTATTTTTCTCTGCCATAAAACGACCTCCTTGTGATTGGCGTATAACTTAGACAAAAAGGGACTCCGCAAAAGGCGGAATCCCTTGACTGCCGCCTGTCACGGAAGCGTTCTGGTAAATTCGATTATATTCTAAACCTTTTTTGGGATAATAGCAACCCAAACCGCATTAGTTGTCCTCGTCCTCCATTGCGTCGAGCTCTTCCAGCTCGTCGATCCAGTCGCGCTTTAGCTCTGATTCTTTGCTCTTCTGCTTTTTCTGACCGCCGTTCATGACCTCGTTGAAGATTATGAAGTTCATAAAACTGTCGCCTGCATCCTTCTTGCCGTTGTGATTCCAGTCAAACATTTGATTTGCCTCCTTCTTTGACTATGGCAGTGCAGTTTCTGCGTACTTCTGAGCTTTTCTTACGCCCTGATTTACCGCCCTCTGCACCCAGGATAACAGAAGACATGTACCATATAACGGACTAAAAGCTATCCCGCGAATCAACGTTCGCTGTTTACTTGCAGAAGCATCACAGGTAGCCCCCGCTCCTTCGCATACTCCATCGCCCGATCCACGGCATCGCCTCTTGCCGTGGCAGGATCGTATGCAGCAAGCACCATGTCGGCATAGTCGATGATTTTGTAATAGGCGTCGTATTCGCAATCCGGCGTTTTGCGAAGACTTGCCGCCTCCATGATGGTGCAGTCCTCTAGCAGCTTGAAGTACCGATTTCGGAGATACGGCGCCCACTTCGTTGCCTGTTCCTCATGCGGCGTTACGACAAAGAGCATAAGCTCATTATCCGTCTGCCGCAGGGCGTTGACGCACTCGCCAGCGTACAGTCCGATTCCGCAATCCGCGACAACGGTAAAGCGTGTTACACCATGCTGCCGCAGTTCCATGATTTTCTGCGCCAGTTCCATCTTGAGGTTCTGGCAACCGCTGTCCTCTTCGTCGAAGCCCCAAGGGAAGCGCATTGGGGGCTGTCCGATGATGGCGCAAGTGAGGTGTTCTTTTTCCATATCTATTGCCTCTTGTTAGTGATATACCACTACATTACCACAATTTGCGCGGTTAGTGAAGTATCACTAATACGAAACCTCCAAATAATTTATCATCATAGTGATAAATCACTTGGAGGAATGCGTATGAATACACGTGAGGCAATTGCCGCCCGCATTATTCAGCTTTGCAAGGAACGCGGTATCACGCCGAACGGATTGAGTAACATATCCGCCGTGCCGCAGGCAACAATCAAAAGCATTCTCAATGGCGAAAGTAAAAATCCCGGCGCAGTTACGATCAAGAAGCTATGCGATGGGTTTGAGATTACATTGGGAGAGTTCTTTTCCACCCCCGAATTTGACGAGCTGGAACAGGAGATCGTTTGAGACGAATCATCCTGTTCCAGCTTTTTAATTCATTAAGCCCTGTTGCGAACAGACGCAAAATCGAGATTTTCACTATGGAAGAGTGGCTTTTTTGGCAAATTGTGATATACTAACGATGATTTTGACAAATTGTGGGCGGATATTATAACTGCGCGGGCAAGAAAAGAGGGTTGGAATGGCAAAGCAAGGCATAGAAACCATGCTGATCATAAATGGCAAGGACAAAACAGACTCGGTCGTGTCATACCGCTATATGGCTGGAAGGTGCTGGGTCGTTTTTTCTAATTCGCCCAAAGAGTATATCTATAACGCATCTAATGTCCGCAAATTGCGCTTGAAGGAATGCATTGACCCCAACACGGTGCTTGTATATGCAAATGGGCGTCTGCTGAGCGGATTGAGCCAAATCCTTTACTATGGTGAATTTTATCGAATGGTGAAGGATGGGGGCAAGACCCAGTCGTATCCGCAAAGAGCAATCCGCATTGAACGAAACTGCCTTGCCGCACAAGCAAACCAGGACTTGTTTTCTTACTTCAAGGAAACGGCAGAGGTTTTGAGCCTTGTGTCGGAAAACGGCATCAATATTTTGAGCGCACAATATAGCCGAATCAAGGCAATCAGCGGAGAAACGGCGCTATCTAAGTACTTTGACAAGTCTTCAGTCAACACTGGGCAGACATTGCCGGGTATATTAATTTACCCTTTCGGGCTGAACCAGAGCCAGAAGCAAGCGGTGGAGAACGCATTTTCCTCTCAGATAAGCATTATTCAAGGCCCTCCGGGAACGGGAAAAACGCAAACGATCCTCAACATCATTGCAAATGCTGTCAGACAAGGCAAGACGGTAGCCGTTGTATCGAACAACAATTCCGCAACAAAAAACGTCGAAGAAAAGCTTGACAAGTACGGATTGTCGTTCATTACGGCATTTCTCGGAAGCAAAAAGAACAAGGAGGTTTTCCTCGCGGCTCAGACCGGCACATACCCGGATATGTCAAAGTGGAAATTGGACGCGCAAGAACTATCACACTGCAATGAACGGGTAAGAACGCTGAGCGAAGAACTGAACAAGATGCTCGAAGTGAAGAACCGCATCGCTCAAATCGACCACGAGCTATTGGAGTTGGCGCCCGAACAGCATTACTTCTGCGAATATAGCAAAAGTATTGCGCCCAACATTCATCAACTGCCCACGTTTGCCGGCATGGACTCGAATAAGCTGCTTAACCTGTGGCTCGAGTACGAGGACTGCGCCGAAAGTGGGAGAAGGCTGAGCTGGTTCAGAAAGCTGTTGCTTCTGTTTCGGTATAACCGAGCAGCGGTCAAACTGTTCTCAGAATCGCCAGACACAGTTATTCCATATTTGCAAAGCCAATACTACATGGTGAAAGAGGCGGAACTGCGGCAGGAACGAGCAGAGTTGGAAGCGAAACTAGCCAATTATCATTTCGATGAAAAGGTGTCAGAGCTTTCGGCAGAATCTCTGCGGCTGTTCCGTTCGGAACTGGCGCGGCGTTACCGTTGGGAAGCGGAGCGTGTGAAGTTTGAACAAAAGGATTTTCGGAGCGATTCATACGCCTTCAACCAAGAATACCCCGTTGTACTCAGCACCACATATTCCATCAAAGGAACACTCGGATTCGAGTACATCTACGATTATCTGATTGTGGATGAGGCGTCACAGGTGGATTTGGCGACAGGCGTATTGGCGATGGCAAGCGCGAGAAATATTGTGATTGTCGGCGATCAAAAACAGCTGCCGAATGTATTGACAAAAGAAGACACGGAGAAAGCGGAACGCTTATGGAAGCGATACGCTTTTGATGATGCGTATCATTTTGCCGCACATAGTATGTTGTCGTCTGCGGTCGCGATTTGGCCGGAAGCGCCCTCGGTCTTGCTGCGAGAGCACTATCGATGCCATCCTAAGATTGCGGAGTTTTTTAATCGGAAATTTTACGATGGGCAACTGATTGTTATGACGGAGGATCACGGAGAGCCAAATGTCCTATCCATGTATCGAACCGCTCCGGGCAATCATGCCCGCCGCCATTTGAACCGGCGGCAAATCGATGTGATATGCGAAGAAGCGCTCCCTAAACTGGAGTCGCTCGGCTATCAAGATATTGGTATCATTACACCGTACCGTGACCAAGTATCTGCAATCGAGCAGCAGCTGAATGGGAAGTATGAGGTCGCGACTGTTCATAAATTCCAGGGCAGAGAAAAAGATGCAATCATACTGACTTCCGTTGATAATGAAATCACGGAATTTGTGGATGATCCCAATCTGTTGAATGTTGCTGTTTCCAGAGCGAAGAAATCCTTAACGGTCATCATCGCTCAAAATGCAGCAAATCCCTATACGAATTTTGAAGATTTAGAGAAGTACATCGAATACAACAACTTCGAAATCCGTGACAGTAAGATCTTTTCCGTTTTTGATATGCTTTACAAAGACTATGCTGAGCAAAGACGAGCCTATTTGAAAAAGCATAAACGCATTTCGATATACGACTCCGAAAACTTGGCCTATTCGGTGATCGAATCTGTGCTGGAGACGGATGAATTCTCTTCTCTGGGATGTGCGGTTCACGTTTCTCTATCCTCTGTATTAAGGGATTATAGTTCATTTGACGCTGCGGAAACCACTTATGCGAGCAATCCGTTGACACATGTTGATTTTCTCTTGTTTAGCAAAATGGATAAACAGCCTGTGCTGGCAATCGAGATCGATGGAACCAGCTTTCACGCAGAAGGAAGTCGCCAAGCTGAGAGAGATCGCATGAAAAACAGTATTCTGAAAAAGAGCGGTCTTCCGCTGCTGAGGATCAGAACAGACGAAAGCGGGGAACGAGAGAAAATCGTTGAAGCACTCCAGAGAAAAACGAGGTGCTAATCGGGGTCTGCTGCTATTTTGGAAAGCTGACTAAGGAGGACGTATGCTTGAATTGCTGCTGATGCAGTACCGGGAGATTTTCGGGGAGGATTTTCCGCTTTTGCAGTTCGAGGGGAAGCAGGAGATCGAGGTCATCAACATTCTGTATGACTGCGTCTCGAAGTGCCTCCCCTACGACCCGGAGCGCAAAATAGACTACAGAATAACCGAGGCGCCCGGCCTTAAAAAATGAGCAGAAAGGGGTAACGACCATGAAATTCAAAATGATCCACGAAAATTTCAACGTGGCCGACCTGAACCGTTCTCTTGCGTTCTACGAGAAGGCGCTCGGGCTCCGCGAGGTGCGCCGCAAGGAAGCGCCGGACGGCGCGCACATCATTTGCTTCCTCGCGAACGAGGAGGCAGACTTCGAGCTGGAGCTGACCTGGCTTCGGGATCATCCGCAGAAGTACGACCTCGGTGAAGAGGAGTTCCACCTTGCGTTCCGGACGGATGATTTTGACGCGGCGCATGCGCTGCATAAGTCGATGGGCTGCATCTGCTTCGAGAACCCCGCGATGGGCATCTATTTCATTCAGGACCCGGACGGGTACTGGCTGGAGATCCTTCCGGTGCGGAAGAACAAATGATGATTGGGAGATGAAAAACAAGAAAGACCATTTGCCCCTGTACGGCATCGGTCCGGCGCTGTGCTGGCCGATGGCGGTGCTGTCTGCCGTCGGGATCTACCTGTCCGCAAAACGGATCATACCGGGCGCGGTAGAGAACAAGACCGTTCGGGCCGTAATGACGGTGTTAGGCGTCCTGCTGATCATTGAGGGCCTGCTGCTGTTCTTTGGGGCCGATTTGAACGGCAAGTTGCAGGACAATATCAAGCAGAACAAGCTGAAAACCGACGGGTCTTACAAGTATGTCAGGAATCCGTGCTACTGTCTCTTCCTGCTCGGCTGCACCGGGGCTTTGCTGATCGCGCACAATCCGGTTCTTCTGGTGCTGCCCGTTGCCTTTTACATTTGGATGACCGTCATATTGAAAAACACGGAGGAGAAGTGGCTCAAAGACCTGTACGGCGAGGCGTACATGGAGTATTGCAGGCGCGTGAACAGATGCATCCCGTGGCTGCCGCGATAAGAACGAGGAGAACTGCCAATGAACGACGAATGCCTGATTTGCAAAGCGCCGCTGGTCTACCTGGAGGCGGACGAACCAATGGAATGCGCCATCTGCCACAAGCGGGAGAACAGCAAAACTCGCTGCGTCAACGGTCACTATGTTTGCAATGAATGCCACACGCAGGGGCTTGACTCGATCCTCTCCCTGTGTCTCACAGAAACCTCGAAAGACCCTGCCGCCATCCTGGAAAAGATGATGGCGCTGCCTTTCTGCCACATGCACGGACCGGAGCATCACGTCATGGTCGGCGCAGCGCTGCTGACCGCGTACAAAAACGCCGGCGGCGAGCTCGATTTGCCATCCGCGCTCCGCGAGATGATGAATCGCGGCAAAAGCGTACCCGGCGGAGCCTGCGGGTTTTGGGGCGCCTGCGGCGCCGGCATCAGCTCCGGAATGTTCGTGTCCATCGTTTCCGGCTCCACGCCGCTGTCTGATGAGCCGTTCGCCCTGTCGCATCGCATGACCGCGAAATCGCTGGGTGCCATCGCGGAGGTCGGCGGCCCACGCTGCTGCAAGCGCGATTCGTATATCTCCATTCTCTCGGCAATCGACTTTGTTCGGGAGCACCTCGGCGTGGAGATGGAGAAGCCGGAGATTACCTGCACGCATTCCGCACAGAACAACCAGTGCATTGGGAAGCGCTGTCCGTTTTCAAAAGCGCGGCATGCAAAAGTGGGGGCGCCGACATGATCATTCTGATTACCGGCGCGACGCACACGGGTAAGACCCTGCTCGCGCAGAAGTTGCTGGAACGGTATTGTTACCCATATCTCTCCATCGACCATCTGAAGATGGGGCTGATTCGCAGCGGCAATACGACGCTGACACCGGCGGACGACGATGCGCTGACGGCATACCTCTGGCCGATCGTGCGCGAGATGATAAAGACCGCAATTGAGAACCGGCAAGACCTGATCGTCGAGGGCTGCTACATTCCGTTCGACTGGCGGAAGGACTTTGACGAAGCCTATCTTGCCGAGATACGCTATATCTGCCTTGCCGTGACAGACGCCTACATCGACGCGCATTTTGACGACATTGTGCGCCACGCTTCGGACATTGAGGCACGGCTGAGCGAGGACTGCACGATCGAGGGGCTGAAGCGGGACAGCCACATGGTGCGCGAAGGATGCGAGCGGTTCGGCCTGCCGGTAACGTTGATTGACGATGACTATGAGCAGACGATGCGTGAGCTGCTGAGTGAATTTCTATGACCAAGGACGAACTGATCGCATACGCGCGGGAGCAGTACGACACGGAGCCGGAATACCTCTGGGAGAGCTCGCCGAACACCTTTGTGCTGCGCCACCGCGGCAACCGTAAATGGTACGCCGTCGTCATGGACGTGCGGCGCGACCGGCTGGGGCTTCCGGGTGAGGATGTCGTCTACATCATGGACGTGAAATGCGGCCCGCTGCTCAGCGGGTCGTACATCGACAAGTCTGGCATCGTGCCCGCGTACCACATGAACAAGACACACTGGCTCGGCATTTTACTGGACGGCTCGGCGTCGGACGAGACCGTGACGGAGCTGCTGGACCTGAGCTATGCTCAGACACAGGCGAGAAGAAGCGGAGGAAATCATAGTGAATGACTTTAACGAATATGTTCGTGAGGCTTTTTCCGAAGTCGGCGGTATTGTCATTAAACCCATGATGGGCGGATACCTGGTATATTTTAACGGCAAACTGATTGGTGACATTTGCGGTAATGAAGTGTTTTTGAAGAGAACGCCGACGTCGGACAGGCTGCTTGCAGATTCCGAACTGCGTTATCCGTATGAAGGCTCTAAGACCCAGATGCATGTATTCGATCGCTTTGATGACAAGGCTCTGATTCCGGAACTTCTGGATGGCATGTATGCTGAACTTCCGGAAAAGAAACCCGCGAAGGCCAGATGAGAATGATTTCGCGTTTGGAGGGAATGGTCATGAGCGATACATGGCAGATGAATTACGACGAAGCGGCGAGACACTGGCTGGAAAAGGACAGGGACGCCGTCCATATGGAGCCTGCCGCGCTGCGGGAGAAGATCGACGCATTCCTCCGCGCGCACAACACGGGCGCGCTTGCAACGGCGGGCGGCAACCTTGTGCGCTGCACGCCCATCGAGTACAACTATGTGGACGGCTGCCTCTATCTGTTCTCCGAGGGCGGCTTGAAGTTCAAATGCCTCAAGGACAACAAGCATGTCGGGTTTGCCATCTTTGAGCCTTACGGCGGCTTCGGACAGCTCAAAAGCCTGCAGATCACGGGAACGGCGGAGATGGTCGAGCCGTTCAGCGAGGAATATCAGAAGCTGTTGGACCACAAGAAGATCCCGGCAGACGCCATCCGAAAGCTCCCGAAGCCGATGAATCTCATTAAGATCGTGCCGGAAGCGTTTGACTATCTGGACTCTGATTTGAAAAAAGACGGCTTCGGAAGCCGCCAGCATCTGGAATAAAGGGAGGAGAAGATCATGCAATTCATCTGCTATCCCAAGTGCACGACCTGCCAGAAGGCGAAGAAGTGGCTGGACGCGAACGGCGTCGCCTACGACGAGCGCCACATCAAGGACGAGAAGCCCACACTTGCCGAGCTGAAGGCGTGGCACAAGCAAAGCGGCCTGCCGCTCAAGAAGTTCTTCAACACCAGCGGCCTGCAGTACAAGGAGCTGCATCTCAAGGACAAGCTCCCGACCATGAGCGAGGCGGAGCAGTTCAAGCGGCTCTCGTCCGACGGGATGCTGGTCAAGCGCCCGCTTCTCGTGGGCGACGGCTTTGTTCTGGTGGGGTTCAAGGAAGACGAGTGGAAAGCGCGGGTTGACATGGAGCGCCTGAAGCAGAAAGCCAGGGCTGGGAAGCTGATGCTCGACGAGTAGTGAAAGAAAATAGACGAAGGGGTTGCTGGTATAATGACGAATGATGAACTGAACCAGTATATAAAGCATTATATCGAAAAGGACAAAACAGGAAGAGCTATAATGCTTACTGGCGCATGGGGTATAGGGAAAAGCTATTATATCAAGAATTCGCTTGTTCCGTTTTTGTCAGAGTCTAAAGATAGTAAACATCAGTGCATAGTTGTTTCGTTGTATGGTTTATCCAGTTTGGCTGAAATCAGCAAGACTATTTATCTTGAGGTCCGAGCCAAGAAGCTCAAGGCAGAGAGTGAATCGGGGAAAGTTGCTGCCTTGGTGGCAAAAACTGTTCTGAGAGGACTCGCCGGTAGCGTTGGGCTTGATTTAAACGCGGATGAGAAAGACTTCCAGGCCATATATGAATCCATCAATTTGGCGGGAAAGCTTATCGTTTTTGAGGATGTTGAGCGGGCGGGAATTGGCATTTTGGAGATTCTCGGATATGTTAATAGCCTTGTGGAGCAGGATGATGTAAAAGTTCTTCTTGTAACAAATGAAGCGGAAATTATCAAGTATAGACCAGCCGAGAAAAAAGAAACAGAGAATAAGACGGGGCGGTGGTCTGCAGGCGCAGAGATATCTAAAGTACCCTGTGAAACGAATGAGTACACAGAGGAAACGCAGCGATATTTGGAAACAAAGGAGAAGTCCGTCGGTGACACAATTACTTTTACAGGTGATTTAGAGGCAGCGGTAAAAGAGATTATAAAGTCTTTTGACAACAAAGCTTTACTGCAGTTTGCAACAGAGCAAACTGTGGAAGATATAACAGAGATAATGTATTTGACAAGAAACGCAAATCTTCGCTCAGTAATCTTTGCATGTCAAAAAACTTCTGATATCTTTGAGATAATAGACAATAATGGTAATTATTCGGAGGACTTTCAAAGAACCGTATTCTATGGCATTGTCGCTTTTTCGCTACGTCTACATGCTGGCACAAAAGTCAAATGGGATGGGATGGATAGTTTCTCTTCGGAACTCGGAATAGGACAGTATCCGCTTTTCCAATTCTGCTTTGATTATATTACAACGCAACAGTTTGATATCGCATCAATACCTGCTGCAGCTAAGTCTCTTGATAGACTACGCTTATATGACCGAAACAAGACAAATGCTGACTCCGATTTGCAGGCGCTTTGCGGATATCACATTCACTATGAAGTGGAGGTGAAAAATGCGGTTGCAAATATAACTCGACGTCTAAGTAATCCTGAAGATATATCGTTTTATGATTATGGAAGAATTGCAGCTTCGCTTGTCAGCGTAAAACATGCCTTGGATATTGAAATCGATACTGCTACAGCACTCCTAATCAGCAATTTGAAGGGAAGAGGCAATTATATTCGGGAAGATGATTTGTTCTTGTACGCTCTGGGGTGGGAAACCGAAGAGGAGCGTGATGAGTATAACAAGATAAGAAAAGAAATGATTTGTGCGCTAAACGATGTAAAAGATATCATACCTGAGTTTACTTACTTACCCGAGCAGGTTCCTTCACTATATGAATACACAGTTAAACATTCTGGATATTATTTTGAAGCTCGTGGTTTTGCAAAGTTTTTAAATATACCCAGATTCGTTGAAATGTTTTTCCGTTGTACACCAGCACAAATGAATCGGGCGCGAGCTACATTTGTATCACTTTACAGGTCTGATGAGATAAAAGACTATTTTGCCGATGACCTATTATCAATCAAGGAACTACTTGCTGCTGTTGAAAGCTCTGCGCAGCAAGCTGACATTGATAGCGTTCAGAAAATGCAATGCCAGTGGTTTATCAACAATCTTACAGAAATAGCAAACAAGCTTTCATAACCGTTTTGTCCTGCTTTGGCGCTGTTTGCCAGATATATGCTGATAAGCACTTTACGCAGTCGAATAACTCAATCAGGTAGAATCTCCTTCCCCTCTTCTTTGACTATAGCACCCCAAATTTTGCACTTGTAATCCGGCGAGACCTATGCTACACTACGCCAAACACGATGGCGGAACGAAATGGGCCGGACACGCTGCGGAAGCGAAATTCCGCGAGCGCGTCTGACCCATTTTTTGACCCAGAACAGAAAATGAGCGAGTGGATTGGGTGGACAATGTATCAATTTTTCAAACTTTTTGCCGACACAACAGCACGAAAACGACCTTGTATCATGCAATTTCCGAACGGATGCACCCTCATAACCCGGAGGTCGTAGGTTCAAGTCCTCCCTCCGCAACCAGAAAAACAGCCGATTCGATGATGAATCGGCTGTTTTTATAACTTTTTGAGCCGAATTATTTTTACTATTTTCTCATGGGGACCGCTGTGGGGACCGTGAAGAATTTCACAATCTTTTACGCCTGTTTCTGCCGCTTTTCGCCATAGTAGACCTGAGCCAGCACGTTGCCCGCCTGCTGCTTGCTGTCCTCGATGACGTGGCTGTAGATGTCCTCCGTCGTGGAGACCTTCGCGTGACCGAGCATCTTGGAGATCGTGACAATGTCCGTTCCCTGCACGATCATCACGGAGGCGGCGGTGTGCCGGAAGGCGTGAGGGTTGATGTGCGGCAGACCGTGGCGTTCCGCAAACTTACGCAGCCATTGGGTGATGCTGTCCGGACGCATGGGCTGACCGTCATCCTGCTTGAAGATGTAGTCATTCACGTGCCAGAGGTCACCCATCAGCAGGCGCTGCTCCTGTTGAGAAACGCGCAGTTCCTTGAGCAATGCAAGCGTTTCGTCCGGCAGCGGAACATAGCGCCGGTTGTTGGTCTTGGTAGGGCCTTTGTACAAGCCGACCGCTTTGGAGAACAGCAGTGCCGAGTCAAAACGGAGGCGTTTGCGCGCGAAGTCGATCTTGGACCATTCGAGCCCACAGACCTCTCCGCGCCGTCCGCCTGTAATCATCAAAATATGGGTCAGAACCTGCCATTTGAGCGGCTCGGACTCCAAAGCGGCCAGAATGTCCCAGATTTGCTCCGGCTGGAAGTAGTTGACTTCGGGCTGCTCCGATTTGGGTGGCGTGGACTTGTCAGCGGCGTTGTAGGGGACTTTCATCTCCTTCTCTGCCTTAGCGAGAATGGTGTGGGTAAGCCTGTGGTATTCCAGCACCGTCTTGGTCGAGAGAGGGGTCATGTTCTTCTCTGTCCGAAAGATCGAAGAGTAGTTCATCCCCAGTATGGCGGCGATCTGCTCTGCCTTCTGTTTCGTGATGGGGCGCCGGTTGCAAAACGCTGTCACCGTCGAGGGACTGATTTTTGCCAGCTTTGCCAACTGTTGACGGGACAGATTTTTGTCGGGGGTAAAGAGTTTGCGGCGACGCACCTTCCGGCCATCGGAGCCGGTGCCGTCGCAGATGGTGATGCGATAGGACAGCGTACCGTCCTTCGCAATACGTTTTTCAATACTGGCCATTGATATGGTGCTCTCCTTTCAACAGCACCCACGATACACAAGACAATTATAATACTTGCGGAGCGGGTGCGCAACGTTTGCTTGATAGTAGAAGCGCCCCGGTAACTGGATACCGGGGCGCTCGTCACATTTAGGCAGAGTGCTCACCGACAGTGGTGCCGGTAAGATAGCTCTCCAAGGCCTCAAGGTTGATGAGATACTTGCGGCCTAACCGGATGCTTGGCACTGCTCCTGTGACGACAAGGCGGCGGATCGCCGTTTGAGTCAGAGCCGTGCCAGGGTCCTGAGCTTTGAAGTGATCAGATGCCTGCTGAATGGTACGCATGTGTAACGCTGGATTTGACATTGGATAAACCTCCTATCGTTAGTTTCATGTAAATGATTCGATGGCTGCATATCTCTTGTTTCGCGAAGCAACGGTAAACAGAATTATGGATCGGAGGGCATCAAGTAGCGGGCATACTGTGGCATTCCCGGTATGAGAGCAGTGGAAGAAAGCAACTCGCAGTCTTTTGGGGTATTCAACACCATGCCGCTATATGCTATATGATCGATCGGCTGCGGGCGGCCCCACTTTTTATCCCACTTCTTCTTTATTACCTTCCATGCTTCCGGATTGGCAATCACATGATGGTGTATACGCACCCGCCGATTTGAAACTCTTTTCAAGTCGGAGGTTACGGCAATGTAACGTATAGGAATTCCCTTTTGGAGGCATTCTCGTCTTGCGATGTCCAAGACATTTCTTAATTGCTTATCCGCTGCAAGCCACAGCTTCATATGATCATCTAACCGGATGCCTTTGTTTGACTTGAAGGCAAGCCCGGGAATGCTTTGTTTCAGCTTTTTGAGGCCGGGTTGAGAATAGGTAAGGGTACCAAAGGAGTCGCCCTCAGCGAAGTTTGCGTTGAGGAGTCTCGCCAATGCTTTTTCCGCCGCATACTCGTTTTGAAGTCGCTTTTTTGCCGAAGTCCCTCCCTGTACCGGTGTTATCCCGTCAAGCAAGCAAGGACACCCTTTTTTGAACAACACCTTCTCGATGACCGGTCCGGATTGAATCACGCGAAGAATCCATTTGCCTTTGCCCATGACCATTACCTCCTGAAAGAATTAAGCAAATTTAATGTTATTAGCAAGCCTGTATTTGCGCATGATATGCCGTGTTGCACTGCTGCTTTTGACCTTCACCATAATTACAATCCTTTCCGCAGAAAAAAACAGAGAAAAATCAAAATTTTTATTCTACTCGTTTGAAACTACAAGAAAGACGCTTTGGGTGAAACACTCAAAGCGTCTTATGACTCGTTATGATGTAATGATATGGTGGCTATAGTTTTTGCTTCTCTAAGAGCATTTTCGCGCTACATCTTACGATGCCGGCAACTGCGCAGATTTTGACGAAAGAGCAGCATATTTCTTGGCGGATCTTCCATCAGTTGTGATGGAAGATCCGCTTACCGTCAAGCGCAAAGATGCGCTCGCTGAACGCGCCAAGCGGCGTGGAGCCGAAAATCTCTTTGTATATCTCCATGCGGCTGTCGATCATATCGATGTAGGAAAGCAGCTCCGCCTCCGCGCACATCGGGCGGACGGCTGCGCCGAACTCCGGCTCACCGTGGTGGGAGAGGACCATGTGCTGCAGCAGCACAGACTTCTCCTCGGGGATGCCCAGCTCGGCGGCGACCGCCGCGATCTCCTCGCGCTTCTTGAAGTCATGGAGCAGCGTACCGGTGAGCAGGAGGCTCCGCTTCCTTAAGAATGTAGAAGCCCTCAAAATGCTGTCCGATGGTCAAATCACTGATTTTTACAGGGAAGAGACGCCGCACGCAGCGGTTTCATGATCATGCTGCGCCAACCGGCCAAAAAGTGCTTGCAAAACGGGATGGCGGTTGTTACAATAAAGACCCGAGAAAAAATTTTCAAGATTTTCAAAAATTCTGCATGTTTTTTTGAATCTGAGACGCTAACTGAGACGTTTTTTTGCTACAGTAGCACCAAAGAACAGAAAAGCACCCAACCGCCGGGCGTGGGAAAAGGTACCTTTTCCCATGTTTTGCTTCGCAAAACATGATGATTTATCCATGATTCGTTGGAAAATGCCCGGGTTTACCGTTGTTTGTCATTCAAGTGGCAATATATAAAATTTTAGAAAGGAAGCAAAGATCATGAAAACGAAACATTTCAAATCCCGGCACGCATTGCTCATGAGTCTGACGTCGCTCACGCTGTGCGTATCGATGCTGTTCGGCGCCACGTTCGCGTGGTTCACGGACAGCGTGACCTCCGGCGTCAACCGCATCGTGAGCGGTAACTTGGATGTGGAGCTGTACCATCAAAATTCTCAGTCCGGAGCGACCGTGCTCGGCGACGATGCCAGCAAGGTCACGAACAACACTATGCTGTTCGACGCCTCTGTTGACAACAGCCATCTCTGGGAACCGGGCGCCATGAGCTACGAGACCTTCAAGGTCGAAAACAAGGGCAGCCTTGCGCTCCGGTATGCGTTCACTATGCTCAACGCCGGCAACAACACGGTCAACGGCACCACCGATTCGCTGCTGGATGTGCTCAAGGTCGCGGTCGTTGACGGAACGCCCGCCACGCTGACCAGGGCCGCTGTTGCCGCGGATACGAGCCTCACTTGGGTTGCGCTCAAGGACTTTGTCGGCACGAACAGTAGCACCGGTTTTTCGGGCAACCTGTATCCCGCCACAGACACGACTGATGATCATGCGAGCGACAAAACCTTTACTGTATTCCTGTATTGGCCCGAGAGCAGCAGCGACAATACGTACAATCTGCAGAATGGCAAGTATGCCTCTGATGCCACCGCAGAGACGGTCGGAGAACTGTGGGTCAAGCTTGGCATCAATCTCTATGCGACACAGCTTCAGAACGAGTCCGACAGCTTTGACAACACTTATGATGCAGGCTTGGAGCTTCCTGTGGTGAGCATCGCGTCCTCCACCGCCATCACGAGTAGCGCGAACACAGATGATCTCCAGATCACCAAGAGCGGCGCGATCGAGTCCGCGAGCGTTCCTGCCGCCGCCGCAAACGCTGTGTTCAGCGAGATGGCAGACACCACCACAGACGGTGCTTCCAACGAAATGACTATGAACCTCAACGTAGAGAAGACCGGTGAGTCCACGGACGAGACCACCTCTACCACGACCGTCGCGTTGGAGATCGATATGACCGCGGTCATGAAGACCACTATCGGTGAAAACTCTACCACAACTACGAAGGACGTCACAGAGCTTAGCGACTATGTGACCATCAACTACAATCTCGGCACCGGCAAGAGCTTGACCGGCGCGACGCACAACGGCAATGCCATGACCGAACTGGCAAGCGCCGACGCGACGCTGCCTGCTGAGGATGCGGAAGGATACGACGCGGATGGCTACTATTATTACAACCCCGAATCCGGCATTCTGACCATCAAGACGAAGAGCTTCTCCCCGTTCGCTGTGGCGTACAAGGTTCCCGCCACCGGCATCACGCTGGATAAGGAGACCGCGGAAGTGGCTGTGGGCAAAACCGTCACGCTGACGGCGACGGTCACGCCCACCGATTCCACGGACAGCGTTACTTGGACTTCCTCTGACCCGAGCATCGCGACGGTCGACAAAAACGGCGAGGTCACCGGCGTTGCCGCGGGTGAGGCGACGATCACCGCCACGGCGGGTACGCGGTCGACCGATTGTACGGTGACTGTCGCGCCCGAGTGGGGCATCGTAAAGCGCGTGTCTTCGAGCAATGAGAAAGCGTACTTCCCGTCGATTCAGGAGGCATTTGATGCGGCAATTGACGGCGACACGCTGTACCTGCTCAAGGACGTGGAGCTTACAGAAAGCACTAAGAAGGCGTACTCGAATCAGCAGCCGGTCGGCGTTCAGTACAACACGAATGCGGCGATCACCTTTGATATGGGCGGGCATACGCTCAGCTCTGCAAGCGCAAGCGGAATAACCCACGTTCTGCATTTGACTACCGGCGAGATGACGATCAAAAACGGCGTCCTTTCCAATTACAGCACCACAGTCAGCACCGAACAGTCCGCTCTGCTTATGACGGGTGACGCCGTTGCGACTATTAAGGAAAACATCACGATTGATACGTATGGCAACGGTATTATGGTCGGTCTTTATGCGTCAGGTAAAGTGTCTACGGCCAGAATCACAGAACTGAACGCTGTCATTCGCGCGAATGGATTGACGGGCAGCAAGAACAATAAGTGTGTCCTTATGGTATCCAATACCCAGATCGACGAGATCACAGGCGGAACATATGATTCGTTTGTGTCTATGGACGACGCGACCATGTTCAACAACTGCTGCGCGGTTTCTGTGGGTGGATACTCTAACCAGTGGATTCAAGGACCGGCGTCGATCGGCACAATTTCCGGCGGTACATTCACGAGCAGGTCTTCCGGAACGCTGAATATTGACGGAACGGTCGAAACCATATCCGGCGGTTTGTTCACTTACTATGATAAGAGCTCAAACAACGTCTCCGGAACTCCCTCGATTAAAGGAACCGGAAACGTCAGCCATTTCACGGGAGGCAAGTTCGTTTGGGGAACGAAAGCCGACGGTTCTTTGTATTCTGAACCCAATGCACTCAAAGGTGCTCCGTATCAGGCGACAGGCGAGACGATCAACGTCGACGGCTATTACTACGCCGGTACTTGGACGAAGCACGGCAGTTATGAACTCAAGGTATTTGAGTTCTACGTCGGGGAGTAATTCACTGCGGTCAGCGCGCTTCGCAGCATAGGTTGACTCACAAAAGCGGCTCCTGCCCACTCCGGGCAGGAGCTTCTTATTGTTAGGGAAACCACCGGCTATGCCATGTTCACGATCAACGGCGGTACGTTTAAAACCGGTTTCGACAACAACAGCGATCCTGCGGCGGCGATCTGCACCACCACAGTTGCGCTCGGAAACCACACGATTACGAAGACCGGTTCCGACAACGGCGTTTACACCTACGTTGTAAACTGAGACCGTTTCTCACAGACACAGGAAGGCGGCGATCCATCATGGATCGCCGCCTTTTGACGTTTGTACGCGGAGAGTGCGGACTGCGCCCCCAGCCGGAACGGCGGAAACGGCTTCACCCTGCAACCTTATCAGGATGATATCCTCTTGAGCTTTATCCCATCGGACGGTTATTCAGTCTTCAAGGAACACTTTATAGTGTTCCCGTTTGCTTGCGGCAGCCTCAGGAATTTAGCGCCTTAAAGTTTGCCGCGTTCGACTTGTAAAGCTTTTTGAACACTTGATAGTTGCGTTCATATACCGCTTTATATTCGTGATTGGGAACGTACGCCCGTTCGACTTTCACCAGCCGCCGCGCAAGCTCCAGCACGTCTTCACCTTTGACGCCTGCCGCGACGACCAGCGCGGTCCCGATTGCTCCGACCTCCTGCGCGTTTCCCACGGTTTCGATCGTCCGTCCGGTGACATCCGCGAGCATCTGGCAGACAAGCGGCGACAGGGAGCCGCCGCCAACAAATCGGATGGTATCGGAGGTCTTCACTTTCCTCATTTGACATTCCAGCAGCCAGCGGAGATGATAGCAAATCCCTTCCAGCACGGCCCGGATCATATCCCGTTTGCTGTTTCCGATCCGGATATTGAAGAACATTCCGCCGGCCTTCGAATCCTCGAAGGGGCATCGGTTGCCGTGAAGCCAAGGCGTAAATATCACGCCGTTTGCCCCCGGAGGAACCTTCGTAACTTCCTCAGAGAGATAGTCGTACAGGCTCAGATATCTGCTCTCAACGTCCGTTACCGTGGTTTTCTCCAGATAAATGCCCACCTCATCAAGCGCGAGATGGTTCATGACCCAGTCGAAGCACTTGCCCGCGGTTTCCAGCTCGGCATAATAATTGAAGTACCCGTGTTTGGCGGAGAGGACTCCGGTGATCATCGCTTGAATGTCAACGGTCTGATGATCCAAGTATGTGGATACCCAGCCCGACGATCCGACATAAATATGGGTGTCGCCGGGTCTCGTACATCCGGCGCCGATGTTGACAAAGGTCGTGTCTCCGCCGCCTCCGAAAACCGGAATCCCTTTTACAAGGCCGAGGTCTTTCGCGGCCGTTTCGGTCAATCCGCCAACAAGATCGGTGCAGTCGATGATTTCCGGCATGTGTTCGGGTTTTACGCCGTACATTTTCAGCAGCCCCCTGTTCCAGCCTTCCTTCCCCTTGCGCGTGTCATAGAGGAAGGTTGCGAACGCCGAATCGGCGGTCCTTACGATTCTGCCGGTACAGCGCGCCACGAGATAGTCGCCGATATCCAGCCATTTATAAATTTTTTGAAAGACCTCCGGTTCGTTTTTTTCAACCCACTTGTACTTCCAGACCGGGTCTTTTGCGCTGGTCGATCCGGCGTAATTGACGATCAGATTCCGCGCCAGCTTATACAGGCTGCAGCCGGAAACCTTGATGATGCCCGTGCCCATACAGTCTTGAAACTGTTTCACGCCTTTTTGGTCGAGGTAGTTCATCGGGCGCCTGAGGGCGTTCGCGTTTTCATCCACTAAAACCGTGCCCTGCATCTGCGAACAAAACGCCAACCCCTCAATTTCCCGGGGCTTCACGTCCGACTTCCGGAACAAAGCCCTTGTCGTGGAACACAGCGCCGCCCACCATTCTTCCGTATCCTGCTCCGCGCTCCCGTTGCTGGAGGTATAAAGGTCATAGCCTGCGTTGGAGCTTGCCACAAGTTCAATTCCCGAACCAATCGCAAAGAGGCAGGTTTTTACGCTGCTGGTTCCAAAATCATAAATGATAATATACATTTGTTCACTTCTTCTTTTATTCTTCCAGATGGATATTCCAGCCCGTGTCGATTTTGCCCTTCACCTTCGCCATCGTTTCCGCATCCAGATCCGGCCAGTCAACCACGGTGCTGGCCCGGTTCTTTACCAGATGGGCTTTTTCGGCGCACAGGGCAAGCGGCGTATCCGCGAGAGAGTCGGAGTAGAAATTATCGATCATTGGGAAACCGTGGTCAATGATATATTTCGCCTTTTCTTTCGCGTACATCAGATTATTCGTGAAAACCCCAAATTCACGGTCATATTCCGAGGCCATGTAGTTCACGCCAAGCCTTCTCGCGATCGGCTCGATGATGCACTCCGGCGACGCGCTGATGATCAGGTCGTCCGGCCTTTTCTGCGCCAGATACCACGCGGCGATCTTCTTTTCGTTTTTGTCCCAGTACCGTTCAATCTGCTCGTCAAAATCGTCGATCCATGTCAGATAGCCGAAAAACTGCCGCTGCATCAGATATTCCGGTATCTTCCCTCGCTTCTTCAAAATCACGGCTTTCAATGCTTTTGGAAAGAACGTGAACCACAGCCTGGGATGCCGGTTCATGCACCAGATGCAAAAACCGATCGAACAGTCCGTTGGAAATATCGTTCCGTCGAAATCATACACGTTCATCTGAGCCTCTCCTTTTCCTTTATTTACGCGAAAAACGGATCATGTTACGGTTGTAGCCGGTGGTTACGAGGTATGTTTTTTCCTTGTGGGCTTCCATCAGCCCGCTTAGGATAAAGCTGCTCAAGCCCCCGATCTGATTATCCGCGTCCGTAACGTCAAACAGTACTCCCGAGTCCCGTTCGATCATGAGTACGGAATCCTTTTCAAAGAAGATGGATAGCTCGATCAGAATCGGTTTCTTCGTTTTCTTGTTTCGTTCGAGAATGGTCAGGCCGATCTCCTCGACAAACAGTGCCGCGCGGTTGGCTTCTCCGCCGGTGTATTGGTGGGCAAGCAGGCTGTCCGCGGCCTGCTTCGACAGACCGGAGGCGGTTTCCGGCGTCAACACGCCATCCATTACCACGATCTCCGCGTCCATATTGTTTAACAGGAAGGGGAAATTGGACTTTCCGAAGCGCAGATACACAAACAGCATTGCGCAGAACAGCGTCAGCATCGGGGCGACGGCAAACCCCGCCCACATGCCGTTCACGCCAAAAATCAACGACCCAAGCATCGGCAGGAGAATATAGAGCAGGCCGTTCTGGAAACACGCGAAGCAGGTCGCCATCCCGATGCGGTCAATCAGCATATAATAAGAAGTCGTGAGTGATACCGCGCTGCAAAACGCAAACCCGAGCGATACGATCCGAAGCGCCGGTATTGCCGGGGCAAGCGCTTCTGCGCTCGTAATCCCGAACAGACCGCAGAATTGTTTTGCAAAGATCCAGATCAGGACGGTCGCGACCGCGCCTTCCATGATCGCGGCCTTTATGGCGGACTTCATGACCCTTTTGATAAGCTGATGGTTCTTCTCGCCAAAGTAAGTACCGATGAGCGGCTGCATCGCCATGCCCACGCCGTCCATCACAACGCCGAATTCAATCAGGCTGACAACCACGGCGAGGGTGATGAGTCCCGATTCCCCGTAATGGCTGGAAACAAATCCAATCATCACGTAGTCCATCAGGCCCCAGCAGATATATACGGAGGAATCCACGATGCTGTACCGCGACGTCAGCAGGAAATCCTTAAAGGACAGATGCCAGACAAAATGAAGCGTGTTTTCCTTGCGGAAGTAGTGCCAAAGACAGGTGAGGATGCCGAGGCCGTTTCCAATCACAGAGCCCAGAATAATGCCCGCCATTCCCATGAATCTGGCCAGTATGACGGAGAAGATGACGTTCCCGCCAATTTGGAAGCCATAGCAGATATTATTGCAGAGCTCATCTCCGTCGCTGTAGACCATCTGCTCAAGATAGAAGATCAAGATAGTCAGGAACGCGTTGATTGGAAGCAGGCGGTAATACTGCAGCGCTTTTTCCAGAATGTCGCCGGTAACGCCATTCATACTGAAATACTCATTTTTGAGCGCGAGAATTAAAACCGCCGAGAGCAAGCCGATGCCGACGCTGATGATCAGCCCCTGACCGTAAATCTCGTCGGCCCGGCGTTTTCTCATGGCCCCGACCTCGCGCGAGAAGACGATTCCGACGCCCGTCGAAACCAAATCCCCGAAGAATGTGACGATGGCGGTCACAGGCGTAATTGCGTTGATTCCCGCAACGCCCGATTCGCCGACAAAATATCCGGCAATGATACTGTCGCTGAGCAGCATCAGGTACATGACCGCCTTGGTGAATGTGCCGGATATCAGCATGGAACTGAATTTCTTTTCACAAAACCCTTTCATAAAGCCTCTGCCTCCGAAAGATATTTAGGGCAACACCGCGCAATTCTTAAAAACTACGGCGTTTGCCAAGCTCTTTTGATGTAGGGTTATTTCAAACCCTGTGCCCGTTCGCAAGGGCACACCCGCGATAATTCATCGTTCAAGGCGGACCATGTAATCTGCTTATCCATGGTGTTATTTTACCACAAACCGGACCCTGTTGCACGGATTTTCTGTACGGCAGCGGCGTATTTTATCATATGGATTTCGATAAATCAATAGCGGGTTCCGGAATGTCAGTCTCATGTATGTTGCCTACGGCATTATCGCACCGTTGTAGGTTTGTCAAACATATTGGACAGCGAGCTCAAAAGGAGACAGCCAGTGGAGCGGGCGCATCGGAATGTTGTTGGAGCGGCGGTTGTGGATTTGGAGCTGCTTGTCGAAGTCTTCGAGAGAAA
>Ga0256407_10000767_pt1 | contig 72560 bp, 49 predicted proteins | sample RumenRJG_04DNA_FD_193489 | JGI IMG/M metagenome (GOLD analysis project Ga0256407, IMG submission 193489) | Bovine rumen microbial communities from Lethbridge, Alberta, Canada - RJG_04 | ecosystem: Host-associated > Mammals > Digestive system > Stomach > Rumen | place: Canada: Alberta... | reverse complement strand
CTCCTTTTTAATCTTTAGAGTCTGGACAAAGTATCATAGGACGCCATAGGTGATCCTGAGTTGAAACCAAGAGATAAGATGACGGAGATTATTGGTCTTTATTCATTGTATTATTCACCATTAAAACAAAGTCAATCATGGTTGCAAATTTCACCTTTGACGAGTACGCAGTCCAATGTGTCGGCATCGACATTTCCATGGACAAGTTCACCGCCTGCCTGTTCACCTACAACACAGCTTCAGATTTGGGCTGGTGGACAGATGTAATCGAGTTCCGAAACAACAAGACCGGGTTCAACCAGCTCGTCCGCTGGAGCAGGAAGAATGCCAACAAAGAGTATCCGATCAGGTATCTCATGGAGCCGACAAGCACCTTTCATGAGCCGCTGGCTTATCATCTGAATGCGATAGGGTGTACAGTGTTCCTCATTTTCCCGGCCAAGGCCAAAGAATTTGCCAAGTATGAGGGGATAAGGACTAAAACCGACGATATTGACGCCCGCACCCTGTCCACCATCGGCTGTACAAACAGGAAACTGAAACCATGGACTCCTCCAAAGCCCATCTTTCGGAAGCTCAAGCAGATGTGCCGGTTCAATGTTCGCATGGAGAGAATGCGTACAGAATTGACGAATCAACAGTCTGCATTGAAGTCTGGAGCCAATGCCGAGGTTTCTCTGATGAACAGATACAAGGCTTTACTCAACGAACTGGACAAACAGGTGGAGAATAATAAGAAGCTGATAAAGAAGACCGTAGAATCTGATTCTGACTTGAAAGAAAGGGTGGCCAGAATCACGACAATCATGGGAGTCGGATATCTGACGGCTGTTGTCATCATAGCCGAAACCGACGGCTTCAGCCTGATTGGGAATCGAAGGCAATTGGCGAGTTTTGCAGGATTGGATGTTATTGCATACAAGTCCGGCACCATCGACACCAATCACAGGATCTCCAAGAAAGGAAGCTCCTATATCCGTGCAGCATTATACTGGCCCTCAATCTCCGCTTCGATGCACAATCCACAAATGAAGGAGCTCTACGATCGTATCGCCAGCAAGAATACCAGAACGAAGATGATTGCAATAACGGCAGTCATGCGGAAACTCCTTCTGCTGATCTTCACACTATGGAAAAGTGGAGAGGAATACGATTCCAAGAGGTCTGCCTCCTGCACAGTGTAACCTTGTCTCTTGACTAGATGCACAATGGCGAGCCTGGGGCGACTCTGAAAGAATCCGCTCTTGTTTGATCCTGGGAATCCACCCCTATTAAGCCAAAAAAGCGGCCACAGTCATTAACTGCAGCCGCGCGAGATAGTTTTGACTTTGTAGACCAAAGACAGTGACTTCTCTTGGTGGCTGCAAATATATATCAAAAAAAATCAAATCCCAACAAATAAGAAGGAAAAAGACTCAAATGACATAAAAAAGCCTCACATATTAGCTGTTTCGGCAGCTAAAGATGATATATATCCAAAATTTTCAAAGATCATTATGCCCGAATGGACGTTGGGTACGCGAAGGCAGCGTGTGCTGCCTTCGCACCCGAACGCGGAGCACCCGAACGCGGGGCATTCGGACTACTGGTTATTCCTTATTTGAAAAGCTCATTTGACAAATATAGCTCATTCTAAAAAAAACGCTATTTGTAGTTAATTATTCTGCTGTCAAATTTGGAATTTAACACAGTATCTTTTGCGCTTTTGCGCAATTTTTTGCAGGTATTGGACCTGCTCATTTTCTTGCAGAAACAACCAGGCCATTGGGACGAGGTTGTCTGCAATTTTCACCTACTTTTATATCCATTTTTTGTTTGCCGAATGGCAATGTGATCTTTGCATAGACCTTCATCACTGAGCACCCATCGAAGGAGGTGCTGCCTCGGCAGATGTGCCTCGCTGCACGTTCGGCTCTGGACCCATCACAACTTCGAGCACGCCACCGAGGGCGATGTCTTCGTGACGAAGGTAGTTGAGGTCGTAGGACTTGCCGTTGAGGGTGACACTTTGGATATAGACATTCTCGGGCGAAGCATTTTGAACCTTCATTGTGAAGTCCTTGCCATTAGAACCGTGGATTGTGAGTTGGTCGAAGCAAGGAGAACCCAACGCATAATACGGAATGCCAGGGCAAACTGGATAGAAGCCCATCGCCGAAAATACATACCAAGCCGACATCTGACCTGCATCGTCATTGCCAGCCAGACCATCGGCAGCAAGACCATATTCGTCGTTCATGATTTGACGAACGCGCTGCTGCGTCTTCCAAGGTTGGCCCACATAGTCGTAGAGATAACTGATCTGATGACAGGGCTCATTTCCGTGCCAATAGCGCCCGCCTTCGAAGATGGTGTCCAGTTTGGCAGCAAAGGCTTCAGGTCCACCCATCAGTTCGGCAAGACCTGCGATGTCGTGAGGAACATACCACGTGTAGTGGCAAGGCTTGCCTTCGCAGATGTACTTCTGGAAACTGAAAGGATCACCATTGACCCAAGTGCCGTCCTCGTTACGGCCATCAACCCAACCCAAGGTGGGATTATACACATTCTTATAATAGGAAGCACGACGGAGCAAATCGTCAGCCACACTGTCGTGCCCCAGTTCGCGCGCGAAAAGCGAGAGCACATAGTCGTCGTAAGCATACTCCATGGTACGACTGGTCTGCTCGCGCTTGTGGTAAGCCTCCAGCACCTCATCCTGCACGGGGATGTAGCCATACTTGAGATAACTCGTCAGGGCGCGTCGTCCCTTGCCCTGCTCGTAGTCGGCAAACGAGTCAGGCTGCTCGTAGGCATTCTTGCGAAGTGCCTCGTACGCCTTTTGCACGTCGAAGTTGCGTACGCCCTTGAAGTAAGCATCGGTTGCCAAAGAAGCCACATGGTCGCCTATCATCTCGGAGGTGTAACTGTTCCAGCACGGGAAGATGGGGAGCCAGCCACCATCGTCGTACTTGTCGAGCAGCGACTGCACCATCTGTCCGGCTTTCTCTGGCTCGATGATGCACATCAAAGGGTGCTGGGCGCGATAGGTGTCCCACATCGAATAATCCTCGTAATAGGTACCATCGGTGTGACGAAGCTCCGAACCACCTGCATAACTGGGATAAGAGCCATCGCAGTCGTTGAATTCGCGAGGCAGGAAGGAGGCATGGTAGAGCGACGTATAGAAACTGGTCAGCAAAGCACGATCGCTGCTCTTGGCCTCGATGCGGCTCAATGTCTGCTGCCACGTATCGGTCAACGACTTCTGCAAAGCGTCGAAATCCCAAGCGGGAATCTCCTTGGCAAGGTTGGCCTTGGCATGGGCAACGTCGGTGAACGAAGAAGCTGCCTTCACCAGCACCGTTTCTCCAGCCTCCACATGGAACTTCACATAGGCACCCACTTCATGCACTTCGGGTTCGGGCACGAACTTGCGCTCAAAGACGCGACCTTCGTTGGGCGTGTCGATACGGGTCGTCCCCTCCAACTTGCCGTTGCAATTATAGACACCACCCTCCAGAATCTCCTTGTTCACCTTGACAACGAAATGTCCGTCGAAGCCGGCATATTCGCCCCAACCCTGATAGATGCGATGCACGGGATTTGAGCCCGTCATCTCCCCCGTCTCAGGGTCAAAGGCTACGCGGCCCAAACCTTCGTCACTGTTGGGGTTCATCACCAGATAGACATCGCCTGCCTCCTTGTAGGTGAAGCGGAAGATGGCCGAACGCGAAGCCGCAGTCATCTCTGCCTGAATGCCATAGCCGGGCAGTTCGACACTGTAATAGGCAGGAGTGGAAACCTCCTTGTCGTGACTGAACTTCGAGCCACGTGCCAACGGATTGGTAATCAGTTCGCCGCCCAAAGGCATCAGCGTGAACGAACCATAGTCCTGCGTCATACCGCCCACAATCCAATGACTGTTACGGAACCCTTGTATCTCTTCATCCTGGTAATAGTAGGGCGAAATCTCCTTCTGCTCGGTGTCTTCGGTCTGAGCCACCCAGAAGTTCATGCCATGGGGCACAAAGACCGCTGGGATACATTGTCCTGGGTCGTGTGCCTGGTCGTAGCCTGCCATCGTTCCCTTCTTGCTCGTAGGGATGGGCTTCTGTTTTCGCTCCGTGCCCCAAAGGCCGGCAGCATCCTCACTGTAGTGTGCTCCCGTTCCTATCATAGTATCAACATACTGCATGTAATCCTTTGCCTCAGGTTGCTGAGTGCAAGCCATCAAGGCTGTCATGCCCAATAGCAGCAGGGCTTGATTCTTCAAATTGTGTGTGTTCATATGCTATCTATTCTGTTACGTTATTTCTGAAAATCTGATTCTCCGGTTGGTTGACCCGCTCCATCTTTAGTCCCTTCACATCGTCGAAGACGAATGCCGGACGGAAATCCTTATCAGCCAACCTTACCGTAATATCCTTGAAGGTAATATCCTTCACATGACGCACATAGAATGCCCAAGATGGCAGTTCGCCATACATCGAGAATTCGGGATACTGATTGGCAGCCTCATTCACTTCGGTGACACGATAGAGGCCCACATATGCCATTCCCTTGGTGGCTCGTCCGGGATAAAGGATATCGATATCTTCAATCGTGACATTCTCGATATACTGCCCCGGAAGACCTGCAATGCTGGACGGCCAGGGATTGTGGAAATAATTGACTTCGGGGCCGCGCAAATCGTACGCTTCGTCGGGACGACCGAAGGGCACTTCGACCTTCAAGTGGCGGATGATGATATTCCGGCAGATGCCGCCCGTTCTCCCAGGTTCCTTTCCCTCGTAGGGATGACGCGCACCCAGGCAGATAAAGATGGGATTGCCAGTGTTCTTCGCTTCGATGTTTTCGACAAGGATATTTTCAAGCGCTCCTCCATCGACAGTCTCCAAGGCGATGGCCGAACGGAAGGTGTCATAGACCTTGATGTTCCGGATGGTCACATTCCGGAAGCCACCATACGAAGCCGTTCCGAATTTCACAGCTGATGCCGAAGAAGCAATCCGACAATCCTCAATCAGAATATCCTCGCAGCAACTCTCAGGGTTATCGCTCTTGAGGCAGATGCCATCGTCGGCTGCATTCACGTCACACTTTCGCACCACGACGTGCTTGCAATCGTTTATGTCGATGCCATCATTGTTCCAGTAGCCACGATTCACGACCGTCACGCTATCGACGACGACATTGGTGGATGCATGGAGCGACAAGCCCCAACCTGCACTGTTCTTCAAGGTGATGCCATGAATGTAGATGCTGTCACTTTCAGCCAAGAAGAAGAGCTTTGGACGAGTGGAAGGACGCATCCGCCGATAATTGTAGTTCGGATCGATGCGTTCGCCAATATGATGCAGACTGTCGATGGCCAAGGCAAGATCCAAACCCTGGGCATCCACCGTGCCACGACCGACAATACGGATGTGCTGCGCCGAATCGCTCACAATGAGACCTGAATGGACATCCTCATCGCCTCGACGACCTACGGCATCGCTGCCTCCATCATAATCGTACGGATTGGTACTACCGAGCAAAGTGGCTTCTGCATCAAGGTAGATTTCCACATTGCTTTTCAGCCGTAACAGTCCCGACAGCCACTTTCCGCTACCGAAATAGACACGTCCTCCCCCTTCATGGGCATGCACTTCGTCGATGCACTTTTGCAAGACTTCGGTATTCAGTGTCTGGCCATCTCCTACCGCTCCTGCTTCTGCCACATTGATGGTATAGACGCTATCGGCAGGAGGACCGGACAATACCGGTTCCTCTGTCGTTGGACGAATACAAGACCCTAACAATAGGACAGTGAAAATTGCAATGTAGAAGAATTTCATGCCTCTACTATCTTGAATGATTTACAAAAAAGCTCCCTTGAACTTAAAAAGACAGGGAGCAATATGAGTTGATAAACGAAGAGAACGAAGACAAGGACGTGTGCAGTTTTACAAATCAATATTGCAAGCTGCAATGTCCATTTCTCCATCGGCATCGAGGGCTGCATTCCAAGTTTCGGCAGCCGACTTGCCTCCTTCGATGAGACTCTCCTTCTCGGAAATATCGAAGTGAGCAGCCAACCAGTTGTATTCGAAAGTGTGGAGCTGCGGCTTCAAGTCCTCAAAACTCTTGCCCTCACGCAAGGTATCGAGCATCTCCTTGCGAGGAACGAGCATTCCTCCGTAGTCAATCCATTCGCCGGCACCCTCCTCGCCTGGCTCCTGATCGATGATGCCGAGAGCCTCGAACTGCTGCAACTGCTGACCGATGTACATGTCGACAGCCTGCTGATAGCGATCCAAGCCACGTTTGATGTGACGAGGATTGATGGCGCAGCCCTGGAAATCGGTTTCTCCAGTGTTCTTGAGTTTCTTGAGAATCTTCATACCACGAAGGATATATCCGATGCTATAGGGGTTAAAAAGCGTGAAGTTAAGCAGGTCGCGACGAGCACCCGGAATGTTGGAACGCTTGTCGCGTTTAGGCCATTTGTTGGCGTCACGACGTGTACCTACGCTGCCGAGATTCTGACCAGGCACGACGATGGTCTTTCCATTTCCATCCTCGGTGATGAGTGAGAAGGGAAGATCGCGGAAATCCTCATGTCCCGTATGATGACCAATGACGGTGCTGAACACACCCACCTGCATGGGCCAATAAACGTAGCTAGAACTGCCCAGTTTGCAGCCACGCTGCAACTGTCCGTACTTGTTGGGTCCGGTCTTATAGGAGTGGTTGCTCTGATTGCTGACCGAGCCAGCGTTGAAGAACGACGTGATGCAACCAATCATCAGGGTGGCCTTGTGGTGGCTTACACTATATGGACCTGCGAAATAGGCACAGGCCTCACCATTCTCGAAGAAGCAGTTGGCGAAGAACAACGAGTTGGCCGACGAATAGAGACGACCGATGTGGCAGCCCTGTCCCACGAAACTATTGTCCATCTGCACGGCATCCTCCACCTTGCTGTCCGAAAGAATGATGACATGCTCGAGGATTACACCATCGCCAATGAAACTGGGCGCATCAGGAAGACTGACGACGCTGACATCGACCAAGCGAACTGCGCCCTCCACCTTTGTATTGGGACCGAGATGGACATCCTTGATTTCGCGCACATCGCTCACGCAGCAGCCATCTTCGATGATGGTGCCATCACAACGAATGCTTTCGGCATAATTGCGCGCTTTCTGATGCAGCATAGCCACAAGTTCTGGTTCACGGCGTGCCTCAATCACCTCAAAAGCTGCCTCCATCGAGGTCAAACCATCGTAGAGAATCACTTCAAGGCCACCATCTTCCTTCAGCACGCTGACCTCGATGCCATTGCCAAACGTGGTATTGCCGCTTGTGCCTAAATTGCGTATATTGTCGAGGGTCACATTTGACCCCAAGTAAACCTTTCCTGTAAAACGGACATTGCTGACCTGCGAGAGAACGAACGGATCGGCGACCTGAATGTCTGCCCAATCCTTTGCAGAACATCCCTGGTCCTGCAAGGCCTTGATTTCAGATGAAGTTAGAGAACGGTAGTTCATACAAGATATTTTTGATTGATAATAAAAAACTAAATCAGAAGATCGAAAAAGCACAACTAACGCAACAACAGGGGTGCAAGACTGTACCTTCAACTGATTCCATTATTATTAAAGAACGCGCAAAGATAGAGATTCAAACAAAAATCGCCAAATTTTTGTGTAAATTTCTGCAATTTTGCCTCAAATCTTATTCAATTTATACTCAATTTGCATTTTAGTCTTCATATTTTTGAGCATTTTTTTGGTCTTTTCGCCAAAAGACAATACCTTTGCACCAATCATACAAAACGAACGATATGACAAGAGTTATCACCGAAGAATACCTGAGTCAACTGCTTCACCAACGCGAGCCTTTCAGCCACAAGAACGATTTCGGCAATGCCCTGCTCGTTGCCGGCAGTCGCGGCATGATGGGCGCATCGCTGCTTGCTGCCAGGGCTTGTATGCGCAGTGGTGTAGGATTGCTCACCGTGCGCGTACCCCGTTGCGGATATGAAATCATGCAGTTGGGATTGCCAGAAGCGAAGTGCGAGACCGACAATCGCACCGACTATCACACCCATATCGAGTGGCACAGCGGCATCGATGCCGTAGCCATAGGCCCCGGGTTGGGACTGCATGAAGAGACGCAGGAGGCACTTATCGAACTGCTGAATCGTGGATTGTCATCGCCAGGCATGCCCGATCCTGCCCTCATCCTCGATGCCGATGCGCTCAATATCCTTTCCCTGCATCCTCACCTTTTGGACAAATTGCCCAAGGACACCATCCTTACGCCTCATCCTGGCGAAGCCAAACGCCTGCTGAATGCCACGGGATGCGGCAACTGCCTGGTTATGGCAATGAAATATGGTGTAGTGGTTATCCTCAAGGACCACTACACCAACATCCATTTGCCCGATGGCAACATATTTCGCAATGAGAATTTCGGCAATGCCGGAATGGCTGTCGGAGGTTCGGGAGACACATTGACAGGCATTCTACTGGGCTTGCGCGCACAAGGCTACACGGCTAAAGATGCCTCCATCCTGGGCGTATCGCTGCATGCCATGGCTGCCGACCTGGCTATCGAGAGGGGCATCGAAAGCGAAGAATCACTCCTCCCCTCCGACATCACGAAGTGGCTGGGTGCAGCATTCAAGGAATTGCAGGGGGATTAGAGGGGGTCTGGACTATCTTCTTGTCCAATCTCCTCAACTCTCGTACCAGGAAAATGGCAGCCAGCATGAACGAGATGGCATCGCTGATGGGGAACGACCACCAAACGCCATAGACACCCATAATACGAGGAAGGACGAGCAACATAGGCAGCAGGAACAGCAGTTGACGCGAAGTGCTCAGCAGGATGGCAATGCCCGCCCTTTGGCTCGACTGGAAGAACGACATGGTCATCATCTGCGGGCCCACCAATGGGAAGACACACATGATGATTCGCAGGGCAGGAATACACTTGGCCACCATATCGGCATCGGTGGTGAAAAGCGAAGCCATCTGACCGGGGAACAGGAAGACAAGCAAATAACCTACGGTCATCACCGTCGTGGCACAAGCCAAGGCGAACTTCATGACACCCCGCACACGTCCATAGAGACGGGCTCCAATATTGAAGCCCACAATCGGTTGCAGACCCTGACCAAAGCCCATCACCATCATGACGATAAGCATCGCCACACGATTCACGATACCATAAACACCCACATACATATCACCATCGGCACCGCCATAAGATATCAGTGAACGGTTGATAATGATGACAATCAGACAGTTGCAGAGATTGACGCAAAAAGGAGAAAGGCCGATGGCAAGGATCTCTCGGATGATGTCGATACGCACCTTCAATCCGATACGTGCGAAATGCACAAAGTTAGTCTTGTCGAGGAAGAAACGGAACTCGAAGATCCAGGCACATACCTGTCCCAACACTGTTGCCAAAGCCGCTCCGCGCATACCCCAGCCGAAACCGAAGATGAACAGGGCATCGAGGATGATGTTCACCACCACTGCTATAAGTTGGGCTGCCATCGCCTTACGCGGATTGCCCGTGGCTCGCAACTGGTCGTTCATACCGAGGAAGGTGTGGGTGATGATGTTGCCGGCCAGGATAATCTGCATATAGTCGTGCGCATAGGGCAAGGTGGCATCACTGGCGCCAAAGAGCCTAAGGATGGGGTCGAGGAACAACAGGCCAAGCACCGTTATTATCAAACCGATAGTGATGTCGAGGCGTAGCATGTTGCCGAAGATCATCAACGCACGCTGCTGATTGCCTTCGCCCATCTTCACCGAAGTCTGTGCTGCCGAACCCACGCCCAACATAGCACCAAAAGCCGCCGAGATGTTCATCAACGGGAACGTGATGGCAAGACCCGCAATGGCAAGAGGTCCCGCCCCACGACCAATGAAGATAGAGTCGCAGAGGTGATAAATCGAGCTTGCCGACATGGCAATGATGCTGGGTGTAGCAAACTGTATCAGCAGTCTGCCAACAGGTTTGGTCGCCAGTTGCCGCTGTCTTTCGTCCTTATATTCGATCATAAATTTCTTGTTTCTGATGTTTACGAATATCAATTCATCCACAATGATGGTGCAAATATAAGTTTTTTTATGCAATTTTCGTTTATTTTCGCTATAAAAATCAAAATTTTTCCTTTTTTTGCTTTTTTTTCACCGAAAATTTGGTTTTGACTTTCCAATTCCTTATCTTTGCAGCGGATAAAAGTATACGATTACTTCATCCAGCACATTGAAAAGCGAGATACTTAAGTACCCAATTCTTAACCTATAAAAAACACTTTAACATGTTCAACAACCAGCGCATTTGTATGCCTTTTGTTCGAATTCTTGCCATTCTGTTCACGATAATGTGGAGCGGAAGCATGCTGTTTGGACAAACCCGAACTGTGACCGGCCAAGTGATTGACCAGGCCACCGGTGAACCTGTCATTGGTGCCAACGTCCTCGTCAAAGGCACAACAACAGGCACCATCACCGACCTCGACGGCAACTTCTCGATCTCCGGAGTGACCGACAAGTCGGTGCTCCACGTCAGTTTCGTCGGATACACGGCAGAGGACGTTCCTGTCAAGGGTAATACCAAACTGAATATCGTCATACGCGAAGACAACGACCTGCTCGAAGAAGTGGTGGTGGTCGGTTACGGTGTGCAGAAGAAACGCGACCTAACCGGCGCGATCTCAAGCGTCAAGGCCGATGAAATCAAGGTTGCTCCTGTGATGAACGCCATGGAAGGCCTACAGGGCAAGATAGCAGGTCTCGACATCACCCGCGAGTCTGGCCAGGCAGGACAGTCGCCCACCCTTCTGCTGCGTGGTAACCGTTCGCTCGACGGCTCGAATGCGCCACTCTTCGTCATCGATGGCGTGAGCGGCGGCTCAATTGCTAACCTCAACCCCAACGACATTGAGAGCATCGAGGTGCTCAAGGATGCGTCCTCGACCGCCATCTACGGTTCGGCAGGTGCCAATGGTGTCATCATCGTCACCACCAAGCAGGGCACCAAGGGCAAGGTGAGTGTCGATTTCAATGCCTATATGGGTCTCAACTGTCTGCCTGCCTATCCCGAGACCTATACGGGAGAGGATTGGATCAACTACATGGCCACAGGTTATGAAGGCTACTTCGGCAAGTCGGTATGGAACGAATATTCCAATAGAACCGATGCCATGAACCGACTCTTCAACGAATTCGGCATCTCACAAGCCGGCATCGACTGCTACAACCAAGGCAAGTTCATCAACTGGAAGGACGAAATCCTCAAGACTGGTGTCCAGCAGAACTACTCACTCTCGGTACGTGGCGGCAACGACAAGACACAATCGTACGCCAGTTTCGGCTGGCAGAACGAGGAGGGTATGTACCGGAACGACAACTTCAAACAGCTCACCTTCCGTGCAGGTACGACCTTCGAAGCCAACCGCTATATAACCATCGGTTTCCAATCGTCGCTCTCATATACTGATCGCAATCGTCGCAACTCCCGTCTTTCGAAGACGCTCAACGAGATGCCTCTCGGCGAAGTCTATGAGGCAGACGGCTCCCTCAAATGGTATCCCACAGGTTCATCCGACGACTATGTGAACATCATGGCTGACGATATTCCCGGGCAATTCGTGAACACTTCCCGTGCCACCCGAATCAACGTCACCCCATTCGTCGAAATTCGTCCTGTAAAAGGCCTTTCCTTCAAATCGCTCGTCAATACCAGTGTCTCAACTTCGCGTGCCGGCAACTTTGATGGCCTCTACACCTATTACAAACTCACAGGTTCGAGTTCCGATGTCGGCATCCGCTCAGCCAGCATATCCCACAACGATGGATGGGGCCTGCAATGGCAGAACATCCTCAACTACAACATCAAGATTGGGAATGCCCACGACATCACAGCCACCGGCATTATAGAGTATAACCGTTCCCATAGTGAATATGCCTATGCCTACAATCGTGGCTTCGACTACGACAGCTATACATTCTACAATCTGGGTGGTGGTCTGCAACCTTCGGTGTCTTCGAGTTACACCCTGACCAAGATGCTCTCTTACGCAGCGCGTATCAACTACAGCCTACTGGGTCGTTACCTCTTCAGTGCAACCATGCGCTGGGATGGTGCTTCGCAACTTTACAACCAATGGGACTCCTTCCCGTCAGCATCCATCGGCTGGCGCATCAGCGACGAACCCTGGATGGAACCTACTGCCGACTGGCTTGACAACCTGAAACTGCGTGCAGGCTATGGTGTAACGGGTAACTCCAACATTGCAGCCTATTCGTCGAAGACACTGGTGGAGACTTCGGCTAACTCGCTCAACCTTGGTGGCGGACAAGTACAAAGCTACATCCTCACGCAGGCTGTGGCAAACTACGACCTTGGCTGGGAAAAGTCCTACAACTTCAACATCGGTCTCGACTTCTCGATCTTCAAGGGTCGTCTTGATGCCAGCATCGACTACTATAGCACCGATACAAAGGACGTGCTCTACAAGCGTCAATTGCCCACTGCCTACGGCCTTTACAATGCCAAGAACCCCTACACGATGATGTCGAACGTCGCACGCATCAAGAACGATGGCATCGAAATCTCACTCAATTCGCGCAACATTGTCACCCGCGACTTCGTGTGGTCTTCGACGGTTACATTTGCGAAGAACAACGAACGACTCACCAGCATCGATCTTGGCAACAATACCACTGTCGATGAACTCATCTCACTTGGTCTCTTCATTGACAATCCGGTCAACACATATTATAATTATAAGAAGAACGGAATCTGGCAGAACGGACAGGAAGACCAGGCTGCCTGCTTCGGCCTCGTTCCAGGCCAGGTCAACATCGCGGCCGACGAGAGCCTCAAGTGGGATCCGAATTACCAATACACAGGCTATGTACGCGACCGCATCACCAGCGAATACACGGCGGTTGAGCGCCATGGTGCCTACTACATCGAAAATGCCGACGGCACCCGAACCTACTACCGTCAGGGCACACCTCAGCTTGAAGCTGATGGCAGCACCACCATCGTCGATGAGAACATCTACTCCCTTGGTGCCAAGGACAGACGTATTCTGGGTCACAAGACTCCCGACTTCACCATCGGCTGGACCAACAACTTCAAATACAAATGGTTCGACCTTTCCATCATGACTGTCATGCGTTGGGGTCAGATGGTCAATGGTGACCTTCTGGGCTATTCCGATGCCAAGAACCAGCCAGTCGATTTCGACTACTGGACACCCTCCAATCCGACCAATGCATTCCCGTTGGCAAAACTCGGTGTCAGCAACGAGGCCAAGACAGCACTCACTTACGTCGATGGATCGTTCATCAAAATCAAAAACATCACTTTGGGCTACAGTGTTCCAGTCAAACTTTTGCGCAAGGCCCATATGAGCCAGCTCCGCATCTATGGAACGGTTCAGAATCCCTTCATCTTCTGCAAAGACGATATGCTCAAGGGTCTCGATCCCGAGAATACATCTTCGTCCTTCCCGCTTTACAAGACCTTCGTATTCGGTATTAATGCTTCCTTCTAAATCGTCAGACGTCTATGAAAAAGATAACATATTTAGCTATTGCTGCTCTGCTCACCTCCCTGTCTGCATGTGACATCGACGAGGAATACAAGTCTCAGCTCGACCAAAACGTTGTCTATACTACTGTAGCCGGTTTCGACGGACTGATCAATGCCTGCTACGAGAACATGTACTATATGTACGGCAAGGAGGATGGCATCCCGATGATGGAGATGGGCGACCTCTGGCAGAACGGCAGCGCCACCAGCGGAAACTGGAAGGAGTGTGTCAACAACCTCGAATGGAACACCGAAACCGGTGTCAATCGTGTCATCTGGAATGCGCTTTACGCCACCATCGCATATTGCAACACCGCCATCTACTACCAGAACGAATGTCCAGCCTACGACCCGACAGCAATGAAGGCCAAGGTGGCCGAAGCATACTTCATGCGCGGATTCTCCTACTTCCACGTCGTTGAGCAATGGGGCGGTGTAACCCTTACCACTACATCAATGGCCGAAGCGGGAGCACGCGAACACGCCTATCGCTCTACCGAAGAGGAGATCTACGACCAGGTAATGTCGGACCTTATGATGGCTTATCAGAACCTTCCTGAGACACAAGGACAGGAGCGTGGACGTGCTACCAAGTACGCTGCCGCAGCAATGCTCTGCAAGGCTTGGATCCAGCGTTCACGCTTGGAGCGCGACTTCGCTGAAAATCCCGACGGACATACCAAATGGGCCAGTGTCGTCACCAATGAAGGCAGTGTAAAATATACGGCTGCACAGTGCGCCGACTCTGCCTTCAAGTATGCACAGATTGTCATCAACAGTGGCAAGTACCAGCTTTATCCTTCCGACGAGACCTCTTCGGGCAGCACCAAGGAGTGGCTCGGTGAAAACAACAAGAACAACAGCGAATTCATCTTCCTTGAAGCCATCGATCACGAGAACGGCTACAACCCCGAAGGCTGGAACCGTGGACGCACACGTCAGTACTATATGATGAACATTGGCTCCATGGCCGCCAACTTCGGCGTGCAGAGTGATGGCATCCGCTACGGCCGTGCCAACACCACCCGTGTACGCCCCACGCTCTATCTGCTACACGATTGTTTCGACCCCAAACCCAGCGAAACCGACGTAGCCAGCACCGTATATTGCGATGACAAGACACGCGAATGGACTGCCGACACCCGCTTCGACGACAGCTTCTACTACAAGTACTTCATCTCCTCTGGTTCTTTCCCCGTACCATTCTCCATCCTCAAGGCTTGCGGCAAAGATACCACCTACTTCTGGGATGCCTATCAGACAACGGGCTACGAGTCGCGCTACACCATCACGGGCAACATCGCCTCACCCGAACAACTCAAGGCCAATTACGCTGGCTACAACTATTACGCCGACAATGGCTCAATGGCAAGCACCGAGGTCATCGAACTCGAGAATCGTCCCGCTGCCCTTGGATGCTATACGCCTAACTTCGCCGTCGATTCTGCCTGGTGTGCCCGCAAGAAGTACCTCGTAGCAGGTTTGCCCAACATCAATGGCTCAATCAACACTGGCATCTTCGCCTACCTGCAGGAGAATGGTGCCGTTGCCGAAGAAGCCAACTATCGTTCGCTCGCTCCTTCGCTTAAGAAGCTTTCACCACTGAAGTACATCATGACCAATCAGCAGTCGCTGAACGACTTCCCCATCATTCGTCTCACCGACATTTACCTGCTTGCTGCCGAGGCTTCCATCCTCTCCGGCAATCACAAGGGTGAAGGTCTTGAATATCTCAAGACGGTGCGTCGTCATGCTGCCAAGTCAACCAACGAGGCAAAGATCCTCGAAGGCGTAGAGCTTACCATCGATTACCTCGCCAAGGAACGTGCCCGCGAACTCTGCGGCGAGAACTGGCGCTGGTACGATCTCAAGCGTATGGGCATGCTCACTGCCGAATACCTCAATGGTCCTCGTCGCAACGTCTATGGTCAGCCCTATCAGACCAAATGGCGCGTGCGTCCTATCCCCCAGCAGATGCTCGACCAGATCGCCAACCCCGACGAATACGGCAACAACGGCTACTAAGACTAAGACGGATGGGGCCTAATCTGCCCCATCCGTTCCCAGCGTCCCGCATATTGCTCCAGTGTTTTCGTCGCAGCCATCGATGGCGGCCAACACCACACTGTCCTCGCCCCCTCTGTCCCTGTCGCAGCCAAGCTTGGCTGCCCCACTCTTTTCCCCGCCTATTTATCCATCAAATACTAACCATTAATTAAAAAACCTATGAAGAAATTCTTTACTCTTGCAGCTTCATTGCTCGTCTTCACTGCCTCTGCGCAGTACACAGTCAAGAATCTCGACAAGTCGCTCGTCTTCTACCTCACCAATGACACCGTCTCCACACAGATGGGTATCTATGAGGATCCTGACACGGGCGAAGAAGTCGAAGGTCTTGTTCCACGTCCATGGAATGGCGCTTCCTGCGTATCTGCATTCAACGCTTGCGGCATCGGCCTGCAGTCTGGCACCGATGATTTCGGACTCAACATCACCATCAAGGAACGTTACACCGACCCCGAGAACGGCTTCACCATTCCGGCAGGTGTATATCGTGGCGTTACCCTCAACCGCGCTCGTCTCGACTTGAGCGGCCCACTCAACGATGGCAGCACCTTCAGGGCTTTCACCAATGTCAAGTCGATGGTTCTCTACTTCATCCCCGTTCCCACCACATGGGTTAGTGGCGGCATCTCTCTTCAGGACTTCCCCACCGGACGTATCGAGGCTCAGTATCTCAATGACAGTGACACGCTGGGCGAACTCTCCAACCTCGCCTACCGTGAGGCCCACATCACCATGACAGCCGATCCGCTTGAAAGCGATACGCGCGTCATCAAGGGCGTTGATCTCGTAGGTTTCGAGCGTGACGAAAACGACCCCACCAAGATTGCCGTCACCCAGCCTTTCAAGTGGACCGTCAATCTCCAGAACAAGAAGGACGCTTCTGAGTACGAGGCACTCTTTGCCGATCCCGAGACCAAGCAGGGCGAATTCGTCAATTATGTTCTCTCTCCCGAAGAGACAGAAGCCGAAATCGAGTATTACTTCGGACGTCTTGACGAGTGCCGTGCTTACTACGATAACGACAAGATCCAGTCCACAGCCACCGGTTACAGCTGCTACGACCACAAGTGGTGCACCAAGACCCCATGGACTGCCGAGACTCCAATCGCCCTCAAGGTGAAGTATCGTATGTATCTCGTTGGTGTAGCTGTGATGTCGGCTACCGATGGCGCTGGTGTCCAGTACATGAATGCTGCCGATGGTGCAAAGGCTACTTGGTCGGATGCTGCTGTTGCTTACGGCACCCATGGTGAAGAAGGCATCGAAACCATTGACAACGATGCACCCAAGAGCCACCGCATCTACAACCTCAATGGCCAGCAACTCAACGCTGCCAGCGGCATCTGCATCCAGGATGGCAAGCTCATCTTCGTCAAGTAAGCCCCTTTATCCCCTTGTTTCGTGGCAGCCAAGCTTGGCTGCCCACCTCTTTCCTGAAACAAACCTCCCTTATAATTAACCTTTTAAAACAAACTGCATGAAAAAGTTATTCCTACTTGCCGCTGCTGTGCTCATGAGCACCACAGCATTTGCAGACTCCTACACTATCGTGTTCAACGATAATCCAGAAGGAGCAGATGGAACCGCAGTCATCAAACCTGATGTTACTGCAGATTCGATCGCTGCAGAAGGAGCAGAGTTCATCGCCGACGTAGCTATCGGCACTGCTTCTACAACCACACGTGCCTACTTTGGCCAGACTGGTTATGGCCTCAAGTTTGGCAACAGCTCCAACCCAGGCAACCTGCTCATTCACCTTTCTGCCAAGGGTCAGGTCAACGCCACCTCTATCGTTGTGAAAGCCGCTCCCTGGTGGAATACCGACTCTGGCAAGATTGATACTCCACACGCCACTCTCAATGGCTTCGCTTACGAAATCGATGCCACCGAGACTGCCTTGAAGGAATATGAGATCAAATTCGATGAGCCACAGTTCATCGACACCCTCTTCTTCAGCGGCACCGAAAAGGGACGCAGCTATGTCAAGAGTGTCACCATCAACTACGAGGCAGCTTCGTTCGACGCTTCCGTTGCCCATGCTCCACGTTACACCGAGGGCAAGGCTTTCGAAGTAGTGCTTGGTCCCGACCTCGTACAGGGCGGCTTCCCAAAGACCGATGCTGAAGGCAATGTTAGCACCAAGAACGGCATCTCCGAGAAGTACGATTGGGTAGAATACATCAACCCAACATCTACCCTTGACAATGGCAAGGCTGAGGTTCAAACCTCCAACCGCTGGACCAACTTCGACCCCAACTATGAGGATTACAACTATGGAGAAGGCAGCAACTGGATCCAGGTTTATGGCAACAACGGCTCTGTCAACTCGCCCGTTCTTTCTGCTGCTTGGGGCAAGTACATGATCTTCATCGTAAAGGAGACCGCCAAGATGTCATTCCTCGGCGTTGGTTCGGCCAGTGGTTCGGCCGAAGACGGCAACTGCCTCCGTGTCGTTGCCCTCTCTGAGGATGGCGACATCATCGAAGCCAACTCTACTCCTGGTGGCATCTACGGCAAGGGCACCGCTTCCGACACCGTAAACATCGCACTCGACCCCGAGAAGGTTTATCAGATCACTGTGAAGGGTGACGAGACAGCCAACAAGGACATTATGCTTGCAGGTATCCAGATCTTCGGTGCATCTGAGGCTCCTGGTATTGCTCCTAAGGCTCCCGAAGTTCCCAACTACGCTTTCTGGGAGACCGTCAAAGGTCCTGATATGCTGACCACCAAGACAAAGACCGCCGACGACGGCACCGCTTCCGAGAAGGCAGCCATCGCTCTCGACTGGATCGAATATGTTAACCCAACATCGACTCTTGACGACGGCTCTGCTGAAGTTCAGACCTCCAACCGCTGGACCGACCTCAATCCTGAGACTGGCGAACGTGGCGAATGGCTCCAAGTAACTGGCGCTGACGGCTCGGTTACCTCTCCTGTCGTTTCTGCACAGTGGGGCAAGTATCTGAAGTTCTTCGTAAAGGACACCAAGAAGTTCACCGTTTATGCTACTGGTTCTGCAAGCGGTTCTGCTGAAGAAGGCAACTATGTTCTTGTAACTGCTAAGCCATTCAACAACTCCAATGCCATTGTTGCACAGACCGAGCCCGGCACCATCTACGGCAAGGGCACTGCTTCTGACTGCGTGACCGTTGAACTCGACCCGACCGAGAAGTACGAAATCTGGGTTCAAGGCGCTCCTGAAGTCAATCGCGACATCATGATCACCGCAGTTACTCTCCAGGACGAGGCTACTGCCGAGGCTCAGGAGGCTGGCAAGGGTACTCTCAACATCGCCATCGCAAATGCCAAGGAAGATAGCGATCTTGGCATCTACACTGTCGATCTCGTTGAAGGCAAGACCTACACCCTCAAGGGTGAGGCTCCAATCGGCCTTAAGGCTCTTGTTATCAATGGTAATGGCGCTACTATTGTGACCGACGCCACCGGACAGATTACCGCACAGACTGGTTTCTCCATCGTCAACGCTAACGTCGACTGCGCAAATTCTACCGTAGCTCCTATTGCCATGTCAGAAGAGCCCGATGAGAGCCTCTACACTTACAGCGAGGAGACCACCACCGCTGAGGACGGAACTGAGACAGTCGTAGGCACCTTCAAGTACGAAGGCGCAAACCAGAAGGTTTACGAAGGAAATTATCTCGCTATCGTGAACTGTAATATTGCCAACTTGCCTGGTTCGCTCATCGACGGCGGCACCAAGCCTTGGGCTCTCCGCGACCTCTTTATCCAGTCATCCATCGTGCAGAACAACAATGCCGAGGGCAAGGCCATCATCCGTTGGGACAATGGTGCCAACAGCATCAAAAACATCCAAATTGATCACTCGACCTTCTACAACACCAACGAGACCACGAGCTACTACTTCCTCCGCTTCTCTAATGCTTCCAACGCTACTGGTAACAAGGTTTGGGGCACTGAAAATGCAGCTATGACCTGGAACATGACGAACAACACCTTCGTCAACAGCCCATCTAACCAGAACTTCGCCAACAACTATGTGAACAACAAGTGCGTCACCGCTGAGTGGACCAAGAACATCTTCGTCAACACATATCGCCTCCAGAAGGCTATTGGTGGCAGCTGCACTTACGTTACCGACAGCACCAACTGCATCTGGGGCGGCATCAACGAAGTGGATGGCACCGACGCTACCAAGTTCGCCGTGCTCGACTCGATGGACATCCAGACAGCAGAACTTCCTGCACTGGACCTCACCAATCCTGAGGCCCTCAAGGAGTACTTCGCTCCTTACGAGAGCAGCTATGCAGCCAAGGTACAGGCTGGCGATCCTCGCTGGGCTGTACCGTATGTCGAGCCAACTCCTCCTGTAGCTATCGAGAAGATCGAGACTGAGGCCATCATCGGTACTGATCGCACCTACAACGTCAGCGGCCAGCGCACCGAAAAGGCACAAGGCCTCATCATACGCGACGGCAGGGTTCAGTACATCAAGTAACATCCCTCTCTCTTTAGTATTCACGAGCCGGCACTGTCCGGCTCGTTTTTTATGTCAATGATGCACCTTAGTCGCCCCGTTTCGTGTCATTGTCGCAGCCATCTATGGCTGCCACCAAAAAAATTTCCGAAAAAATTTGCATCCTACCAAAATTATCCCTATCTTTGCACCGCCTAACAGCACTCACAACGCACACGAGAATAACAAACATTATAAACCATCACTAAATCAAACAAAATGAAGAAGTTCTTTACTCTTGCCGCTGCTTGCCTCTTTGGCGTAGCAGCATTTGCACAGGAAGGTGAAAACGAGTACATCGTCGTTGATACCGTCCTCACCTATGATTTTGTAACCGCAGGCGCTCCTCTCCCCCTTGCCAACCTCAACTGCAGCTGGGCATTCTATTCCTATGAGAACGCCGAGAAGCTCGACAGCAGACGTCAGGACTACAAGGGCTATGAGGCCGATGCCAATTCGAAGGCTGTAGGTCTCCCCGATGAGTGCCACGTTTGGGTACGCAACCCTCGTCTCGTCCAGAATCTCACCGCCAATGGTCTCTACTTCGGCCAGGCTCGCAACTTCGTCGTTGACGGTCTCGTAGCAGGAAGCAAGGTCGTTGTCGAATACACCACCACTTCCGAAGTCGAGGGTGAGCAGGCTCTTCGCTACGACAACTCCGAAGGTTCCAAGACCCAGTGCTCTATCGATGGCACCGTGCTCGAAGCCGGCGTTTCCACCTATGCTTCTGGCGCCACCATTACTGTTGACACCACCGGTTACGACAATGGCAAGACTGGTCTCGATGGCTATGTTTCATTCTTCGTTTTCAAGGAGACTTCCATCTCGAAGGTTACCATCACAAACCCTGATGAGACCACCTTCGTTTATGACCTCAAGAAGGCAGGTTCTACCCTCGAGTTCTCTAATCTCAACCGCAACCAGGGCAATTCCGGATATATCTATGTTTACGAATCGGAAGAGAGCCCCAACAAGAACCGCAACGACTTCAAGGGCTACACTGCCGATGAGAAGTCTCAGCTCGTAGGTCTTCCCGACGAGTGCCACGTCTTCGGCCGTCAGGATCGTATCGTCCAGAACTGGAGCCAGAAGGGCATTCAGGTGAAGCGCGACACCCAGTGGGCTATCGATGGCCTTGACAACGATGATCAAGTACAGATCTTCTACAATGCCGAGGCTATCGAAGATACCGAGAAGCAGCAGATCAAGTATGCTACCGGCGCTGAAGCTGCTACCGTGGCATACCTTGGCGAAAGCACCGAAGCACTCCAGGGCAACACCACAGCTATTCCTTCTGGCGAAATCATTAACGTGAAGGAAGCTGCTGGCACCGATGGTGAGGGCAATGCACTCGAAGGCAACGGCTACATCGTATTCCAGGTTTACAAGGAAATGTTCATCGAGAAGGTTGTCATCACCAAGATCACCGACAACACTCCACTCGTTGGCATCGAGCAGATTGCTACCGAAGAGGCCGACACCCGCGCCTTCAACATCTACGGCCAGCGCACCAACAATGCTCAGGGCCTCATCATCCGCAATGGCAAGCTCCAGTACATCAAGTAAGCATTCAACATCCCCTATTACATCACGAGCCGGCACGATCCGGCTCGTTTTTTTGTGTCACTTTCCTTGTCGCCCTGCCTTCGTCCTTTGTCCCCTCCTTGTCACCCTGCCTCTCGTTTTTGTGTCCCCTCCTTTTCTCCACGCTCCTCTTTTTTTTTGTCTATGTAGCAGCCATCTATGGCTGCAATAAAATATTTTCCGAAAAAATTTGCATCCTATCAAAATAATCCTTATCTTTGCGCCAAATAAACCACACAGGCAACTCATAATCAACACACATCCCTATGAAAAAGATTCTACTAATCTTGCTCGCTCTTTGCACTATGCTGGGCATTGCAACCCCGCAGGCTTATGCCGAACGCCAGCTCGCCTTCCCAGGCGCCGATGGCTACGGACGCTACGTCACAGGTGGTCGTGGAGGTGAAGTATGCTACGTCACCCGCAACGACGACTGCTCCGACAACAACCTCGTCGAAGGCACGCTCCGTTGGGCACTCAACCACGAGAATGGCGGTCGTCCCCGCATCATCCTCTTCAACACTTCGGGCACCATCTACCTTCAGTCAAAGTTGCGTTTCCGCTTCCCCAACGTCTCTATCCTCGGACAATCGGCACCAGGTGGCGGCATCTGCCTCACCGGCTACAACATGTACATCAACAACGACAACATCATCATTCGTTATGTACGTTTCCGTGCCGGCGACATCCCCAACAAGTCGATGACAGGCCTCGACATGGAGAACTGCGAGGGCGTCATCCTCGACCATTGCTCTATGACGTGGAGTATGGAGGAATGCCTCACCGCCTACGATAGCGACTCCACCACCGTCCAATGGTGTATCATCGGCGAAGGTCTTTACAATTCCAAGAACTCCAAGGGCGCTCGTGCCTACGCCACCCAATGGGGCGGCGAACATAGCACCATGCACCACACGCTCATCACCAACAGTCATTCACGTGCACCTCGCTTCAACGGCGTGCGCTCACCATCGAAGACAAAAGGCGAACATGACTATCAAGTAGATTCCGAGTTTGCCAACAACGTCGTCTTCAACTGGAGCGGCGCTACCAATCAATATGGTGGCGAGTATGACAAAAACACTGTCGAAGTAGCAGCCTGGACAAAGGACGACCCTGGTTACGACCGCGTCTATCTCATCAGCAACTACTATCGCCCAGGCCCAGCCACGCAGCGCAACACTTCGGGCAGTCGCTACTGGTGCGCTCCCTCCACACCTTACGGACAGTGGTACCTCAGCGGCAACAAGTTCGAAGTGAACAGTCGTTGGGCTCCCCAGAACAGCACCGTTTGGAGCGAAACCGAACTCAACAAGGTCAATGCTGACAACTACTATGGTGCACAAGCAGGTAGTGCCAGCCGAGGCATCAACCTCACTGGTTCCAACTTCACCACCTATACCCTCACCGAAATACCCTATGCCTTGAGCGGTCTCGAATATGAAAGTGCCGACAATGCTTACCAGAAGGTAGTCAACCAGGCTGGTGCTTCCTTGCCAAGATACGATGAGGTCGATCAGCGCCTCCTCGACGAAGCAGCAGGACGCATCGACCCGCAATATGCTGGCGCTTCCATTCCCAACGAGAAAGGTATCATCGATGCTCCCGATGACATCCAGCTGTCCGAACACGACACCTACGTTGTCGATGGCGTCACCTATACAAACTTCCCCTTCCTTGGTATGCGAGAAGGCGATCGCTACATCGTCGATGCCGACTGCGATGGTATGCCTAATGCTTATGAGGACGAGATGGGCTTCGACAAGAACGACCCCACCGATGGTGCAGCCCTTGCAGCCAATGGGTACACCAACGTAGAGAACTACCTCAACGGCATAGCCGACGGCGCACTGCAAAAGTCTCGCTACGAAACCTCCGATTATCCCATCACGCCAGGTCACGACATGGTCGACGAAGTGACCTACTCCTTCACCACAGGTCGTGCTGATGGCGAAGCGCCCCAAGGCGGAACCTTGCCCTTTGCCTCGCAGTACACCATCCCACAGAACACGTCTCTCTACCTCGACGGATACACGTTGATCGGCTGGACCAGTCAAGGCAAGACCTATTACATCGGTGATGTCATTACCCTCGTCGAAGATATGACCTTCGCCCCCGTCTTCCAGAAGAACACCATCTCGATTGACGACCGTCGTCACGACACCCGCTGGACTTGGGACTTCACCCTGCCTGTAGCCCCCGTGCTCAATGCCGAAACCGAAGGCATCTATGTCAATCAGAACGAAGTCGAAGGTATCAGCATCGACACCTATGTCGAATATTCAGGTCTTCACGTCACCCTGCCCTTTCGTTCAGGGGCAAAAACCTTTGTTAACGACACCGAGGTCGAAAACAGCGTGAGCCCCGACTCCACCCTCGCCTTCATCACTGTGCCCGCCGATGTTGCACTTCGCTCCATCGCTGTCCTATTCCCCTACGAAGAACCAACCCATGCCCAATCGGGTAGCGTCACAATCAAATGGCCCTGGAACACGGGAGCCTACGTGGCAGCCGGCGACTTCAGCGACGACGACTCTGCCCTCGCTTTCTCCTCAGCCACAGCCTCCTATAACGAGAATTACCTCAGTTATATGTCCAAGACCGACAAGGTGATCAAAGCAAGTTGGGTAGCCTTCCAGCCCGCAGAACAGATCTCTGCTCCCGACCCCAACTATGTGGTTGAATTCCGCGTTGTCCCCGCTACTGGTGTCAGCTTCACCCCTACGGCAATTAGCCTCAATGCCATGCGCTTCGGCACCGATGGCGGCAAACTCGACATCTATGCCGTCTATGGTGACGAGGAAGTGCTCCTCGACGAGGAACTCGTCCCCGAACGCGACAACACAGCCGTAACCTCCATCTCCCACGATTTGAGCCTTTTGAACCTTTCAGAACCCATCATAACCTCTCTTAACAACCCTGAAGGGGGTCTTCCCTTTGCCCTCCGCATCTACATCTACAGCCTCGGCAACTCCAAGCAGGTGGGCTTCAATCAAGTCACGATCAGTGGCGATTGGAGCGGAAGTTCCTCCACCGAACAATATAGCGTAGGAGCCGAAGCCCTTCCCGCAGAAGGTGGAACAGTGACGCTCTCACCGGCAGGGGGCGTTTATCGCGAAGGAACTGTCGTCACGCTCACAGCCCAACCCAATGCAGGCTACAACTTCGTGGGATGGACCGACGAGGACGAAATCCTTGTCAGCAAAGACCCGTCCTTCGAATACACCGTAACCTCCGATGCCTATTTCTTTGCCAACTTCAAGGCATATAGCGCTTATGACGAAATCTTCGAAAACTGTGCACCCTACGATGCCGCAGTACACTCCATCGACGAATTGCTCGTCGCCCTCGATGCAGCAGCCAAGCGTCCAAACCTCGACGAGCGTTATCGCATCTTCCTCTTCGATGGCACCTACGACTTCGGCACCAAGGCGCTCACCAAAGTTGTGAAGAACACCTCCCTCATCGGCGAAAGCATGGAGGGTGTGCTCCTTATGAACAATCCTGGTATGGTAACTAAATATCAGGACGAGACGCCCGTGCTCTTCATCGATCAGAACCAGAATGACGTCTATATGCAGGATCTGACCATTCGTCAGGCTCGTGACTGGGATACCGGCAAGTCCAAAGGACAGGCATTGGCCCTTCGCCAGCGTGCCAAACAGGTCATCTACAAGAATATACGTCTGCAGGGCGTACAGGACACCTATTATCTCAACAAGGCCGATGGCACTGCCTACTTCGAGGACTGCGACATTGCCGGTGAAGTCGATTTCATCTATGGCGATGGCACGATGTTCTTCGAGCATTGCACCTTGCGTCCCATCAGTTCGGGAGCCGTCATCACTGCACCCAACACGCAGGTTGGTTACAAGGGCATCGTCTTCAACAAATGCACCATCGAAGGTGCCGAAGGCTATCGTCTGGGACGTCCCTGGGGTGACTCTCCATCCAGCACCTACCTTCACACCACGATGCGCTCCCTGCCCAATGCCGCAGGTTGGGGTTCGATGTCGTCTGGCCTTGTTGTTCGTTTCCATGAGTTCGACTCGCGTGATGCCGAAGGCAATCCGCTCGACCTCAGTTCACGCTCCATCAGCGCATGCAATGCCGCTGCCAACTCCGACCCATGTGTCATCACCGAAGAGCAGGCTGCCGAATATACGCTCGACAAGGTATTCCCCAATTGGAATCCTCAGGACTACACCCAACAACTCAACGTCGAAGTAGTGCTCACCGACCGCACGCTCACCTGGGCTTGTCCCGAACCCGCCATCGGCTTCGTCGTTTGCAAGGATGGCCATCCCGTAGCCTTCACCACGGGTCTCTCCTACACGCTGCCTGAAGGCGACGCTGCCGGCACTTACTCGGTGCGCGTAGCCAACGAGATGGGCGGCCTGGGCAATCCCTCCAATGCCGTCACAGGCATCCAAACGATTCATGCCGACACGCCTTCCTTTCGTTCCTCAGCCCTCTACAACCTCTTCGGCCAAAAAGTGACATCCAATTACAAGGGTATCGTGATCTGTAGTCAAGGAGTCGTGATGAAATAACAAATCAATTCCGTCCATACAAAAAGCATCCTGCCCAGCTTTCGCTCGACAGGATGTTTTTTTTGTCCATTTATTAGTAAACTGAAAAGGATTCCAATGTTGTTGCCTTTCGAAGCAAAATAATTGTATTTTCTCCAACAACATTGTCATCCGATCCCGTATCTCGTCAGAATCCCCTATCTTTGCACCAGATAAGAAATCAAGACAAAAGTAAAACGCTGTTACAGAAAGGTGGCCGACCGTGAGGTTAGCCACTTTTGTTATGTTCAACTGAACTATATCAGCAGACTACTCCTCAAGCTGGCGTTCTGAGTATGGAATTTGAGTGTTCATGTAGCATGTTCTGAACATATATTAACCACCCTTACGGCAATTCTCCGATTTTTTCGGCAAAAATAGTCATTTTTGACGTATCCTTGTTTGTTTTATAGAAAAAAAATGCGTATCTTTGTCGCCGAAAGACATCATCAAATTGTGTCGGAAACATGATGAAACAAATGAGAAAGTACCCGATAGGTATTCAGACGTTCTCGGAGATTATCCGAGGCGGATATGTGTATATTGACAAGACGGATTTGGTTTGGGATTTGGCCCACTATGGCAAGTACATTTTCCTGAGCCGCCCGCGTCGTTTCGGCAAGTCGCTACTATCCACAACCCTTGGCTCTTATTTCAATGGAGAACGCGAGCTGTTCGAAGGTCTGAAGATCATGGACTTGGAACATGAGTGGAAGCAATATCCCGTTCTGCATCTTGACCTGAGCATGGCCAAGAACCAGGAGAATGCCGAGGAACTGCGCACGACCCTGATGTTCCTACTGAACGACTTGCGTGAGGTTTATGGCGAAAATCCTCAGGAGCAGACTCCGGGGAAATGCTTGAAAGGGCTTATCACCCGCGCCAGCCAGCAGTCACAATACGGGCAAGTGGCAGTCATCATTGACGAATATGATGCACCACTGCTCGACGTGCTGCATGAGGATGAACGTCTGAAAGATATGCGCAAGGTGATGCAGGAATTCTTCCAGCCATTGAAAGCTATGGAGGCTAAAGTCAGGTTCTGCTTTATCACGGGCATCACGAAGTTCTCGCAACTGAGCATCTTCTCGACCATCAACAACCTGATGAACGTGACAATGGATGCAAAGTTCGGTGCCATCTGCGGAATCACGGAACAAGAACTGGTCTCCACCCTCAAGGAGGATATCGGACTGTTGGCCGAAGCATACGAAACGACTTGGGACGACATGCATCAGAAGTTGAAATTGAGGTATGACGGCTATCGGTTCTCGGAGAAAAAAGAAGATATCTACAACCCTTTCAGCCTTATGAAGGCTTTCGCACAGAACAAAGTGGACAACTATTGGTTCGAGAGCGGCACACCCACGTTCCTTATCCGTCAGATGCGGCACTTCCGCACCGATATCATGTCGCTCGACAAGCTGGAGGTTCCCTCGTCGGCCTTCGACCAACCCACCGAGGCGATGCACGATGCTTTGCCCTTGCTCTACCAAAGCGGTTATCTGACCATCAAGGACTACGACCGCGAGACCGAGGCATATACGCTATCCATTCCTAACCAGGAAGTGCGTATCGGCTACGTCAGAGGTCTATTGCCCATCTATATCGGACTGAATGATGCAGACGTACAGATGGGATTTGCGGCCAAGTTCTGGCGTGCGTTGAAACGAGGCGACATCGACTTGGCGATGCGTGAGATGCAAACCTATCTGGCCGGTGTGCCCTACGTGGAAGGATTCAAGCAGAAACTGAAGGAAGCGGCTACGGCCGAAGGTTTCTATGAATATACGATGTATCTGATCTTTTCGATGCTCAACGTCTATGCTCGCACGCAGGTGAAATGCGCAGGTGGCCGAGTCGATATGGTGGTGTGGTTGCCCGATGCTATATATGTATTTGAGCTGAAGGTAGGCGACACAGCACAAGCTGCCCTCGAACAGATTGACACGAAGGGCTATGCTCTTCCATTTCAGACCGATGGTCGCCGTGTGGTGAAGATTGGTGTCAGCATGAATTCCGAAACGCGCACCGTGGAGGATTGGATTGTCAAAGGATAAGATTAACGTCGGAATCGCAATAAAAATTTACGATTCCGACGTTATTTTAGTTATCACTTTCCGCAACAGTTCTTATACTTCTTTCCGCTGCCACAGGGACATGGGTCATTCCGTCTGGGCTTGATGTCATCGAAGAGAGACTTTTCGAGCGGCGAATCGGCACTCTGATTCTTCTTGGATGTGGCGCCCGTTTTTCCTTTGGTGCCGATGGGTTTGGCTGCCGATGAATCGAGGTTGAGTAGTGACGCCAGCCGCTGAAGAGCAGCGTCTAGATCTTCGGATGAGAAACCCTTAGAATTCTTGCCGGAGGATTTCTCGAAAAATCTTGGCATAGTGGTTTCAGTACTCTTCAATCGGCCTACTTCGGCCAAAAAGTAACATCCAATTACCAAGGCATCGTGATCTGTAGTCAAGGAGTCGTGATGAAATAACAAATCAATCCCGTCCACACAAAAAGCATCCTGCCCAGCGTTTGCTCGACAGGATGCTTTTTTGTCCATATCATAATTTCATCATTTATCCGCTTTTACCTCAAACTCACATGTCAACAAATGCCAGTTTTGCACATCACTCCACCAAATGAAAGAATCAGTTTCTGAAACTTTTCGTGCAGAGCCTTTCGTATCTTCCTTCGTAGAATAGTACAAATTGAACCGATATTTGCCGGGAGAAGTCCTTCTTCCGAAACTCGACACGCAAGCCATCTTCTCGGCATTAGGATACAATGGAGGTTCATCGCTCCAAGTTGTGCAAATTTGCCCGCCATAATTTCCTACATATTCGCCATCTTCCCATCGGGAAAGTGTTCCCCAGAAATAGCCTGGGAGCCATTCGCCATATAGTGTATCCCGACTTTCGTTCTGGACAAGAAAATGCGGTCCAGGAAATTCCCCGTTCTCCCCCTTGGAATTACGCAAAAACTTAATTTTTACCAAAGGGGAAGGATTCGAATATTTGGTAATCTTGAAAAAGCCAGAGACTATCGAATCCTTTCTTTTCGTGTCAAATATGTCTTTCTTCTCTCTCTTAAAACGAGCATCAACTTCCACCTTATATTCCTCTCCTGTTACACTGAAGGATCTCTCCAAGGATTCTCTTCCAGATATGGCACTCGAAAAGACGACTTTCAATCGATAATTGCCCAATTGTTCCAAATGATATGAACCGTTTATCTGCCTATCTGAGCCATCAAAAAGGGTAATACTCTTTCCATCAGGACAAATCAATCTCAATGTTCCATAGGCATTGGGCAGATTACCTATGACCGTATAAACAATCGACATGTCACATTGTCCTTTTACGGCAATAACATGTGCAAATACTATCAAAAAGATAACAATGGTCTTTATCTTACTCATAATTCCATCCATAAATCTGTAAACTGCAAATATTCCAACGTTGTCGCCCATCGAAGCTAGAAACATCGATTTTCAACCACAACATTGTCACCCGATCCATTATCTCGGCAAAATCCCCTATCTTTGCACCAGATAAGAAATCAAGACAAAAGTAAAACGCTGTTAAAAAGGTGGCCGACCGTGAGGTTCGCCACCTTTTTGTATGTCAAGCCTTAGAGGAATGCGATGGTAAGACCTGCCATCACGATGCTGACCATCGACATCAGTTTGATGAGGATGTTGAGCGAAGGACCAGAGGTATCCTTGAACGGATCGCCTACGGTGTCACCCACGATGGTAGCCTTGTGGCATGCCGAACCCTTGCCGCCGAAGTTGCCTTCCTCGACATACTTCTTGGCATTGTCCCACGCACCACCTGCATTCGACATAAATACGGCAAGCGTGAAGCCAGACGAAAGACCTCCGACAAGCAGGCCAAGCACACCAGCCACACCGAGGAACAGACCAACGACGATGGGGATGATGATGGCGAGCAGGGCAGGCACGATCATCTCGTGCTGGGCTGCCAGGGTCGAAATCTCAACGCAACGGCCATAGTCAGGTGTGCCCTTGCCTTCGAGGATACCCTTGATCTCACGGAACTGGCGACGAACCTCCTCAACCATCTTGCCGGCTGCACGTCCTACTGCACCCATGGTAAGACCACAGAACAGGAACGCTGCCATAGCACCGATGAAGATGCCGACGAGCACCTTCGGGTTCATCAGGTTTACCTGGAAGTAGTTCATGAAGTCGGGGATATTTGCCTTGCCAGCCTCGATTGTGTTGCCGGCAACGTCGGTCATGGTCTTGCCCACACGATCCATGGCAATCTTCACCTCTTCGATGTACGAAGCCAGAAGAGCAAGTGCAGTAAGAGCTGCCGAACCGATGGCGAAGCCCTTGCCCGTTGCAGCTGTAGTGTTGCCCAGTGCGTCGAGAGCATCGGTGCGATGACGTACCTCCTCTCCCAGTTCGCTCATCTCTGCATTACCGCCAGCATTGTCGGCAATAGGACCGTAAGCGTCAGTTGCAAGGGTGATGCCAAGCGTCGAAAGCATGCCGACAGCTGCGATGCCGATGCCGTAGAGGCCCAGCTGGATGCTGCCAGCACTCATGCTGAAGTCAAAGCCATTGGCGCAAAGGTAACTCAGGCAGATGGCAATCGAAATGGTGAGCATAGGGATACAGGTCGAAATCATACCTGTGCCGATACCCTTGATGATCACCGTGGCCGAACCGGTCTTCGAAGCTGCCGAAATCTCCTTCGTAGGTGTATAGGACTGCGAGGTGTAGTACTCGGTAGCCTGTCCGATGATGACACCGGCTGCCAGACCACTGATTACCGAAAGGCTGAGTTGCCACCAGTTTTCGAAGCCCAAGGCATAAAGGATGCCGAAGGTACAAACGGCGATGAGGATGGCTGCGGTGTTGGTGCCTACGCCAAGCGAATGGAGCAGATCCTTCATCGTGGCTCCTTCCTTGGTGCGAACGAGGAACACGCCGAGCAGGCTGAGGAATACACCCACAGCAGCTATAAGCATAGGAGCGATGACGGCACGGAGCTGCATATCGCCTGCCGAATAGGCATAAGCCGTAGCGCCCAGGGCTGCAGTACTGAGGATTGAGCCGCAATAGCTCTCGTAGAGGTCGGCGCCCATGCCGGCCACGTCACCTACGTTGTCGCCCACATTGTCGGCGATGGTGGCGGGGTTGCGTGGATCATCTTCGGGGATGTCAGCCTCGACCTTGCCCACGATGTCGGCACCCACGTCAGCAGCCTTGGTGTAGATGCCACCACCTACACGGGCAAACAATGCCTGTGTCGAAGCACCCATGCCGAACGTCAGCATCGTAGTGGTGATAGTGATGAGCGAAGTGGAGTCACCATGATAGAAGTGGTTGAGCACGAGGAACCAGATGGCAATGTCGAGCAAACCAAGGCCCACCACGGTGAGACCCATCACGGCACCCGAACGGAAGGCAATCTTCAGGCCACTGTCGAGGCCCTTGCGTGCCGCATTGGCAGTACGTCCCGAAGCGTAGGTGGCCGTCTTCATGCCGAAGAAACCGGCCAGGCCGCTGAAGAAGCCGCCCGTCAGGAAGGCGAAAGGCACCCAGGGATTCTGGGCGTTGAAGCCGTAAGCCATGATGGCAAAGATAACGGCAAGGACAATGAAGACGATGAGCACAACCTTGTACTGCTGCTTCAGGTAAGCCATAGCGCCCTTGCGGACATACTCGGCAATCTCGCGCATACGAGGTGTACCCTCGTCAGCCTTCATCATGCTGCGAAAGAAGACCCATGCCATCACCAGTGCGACGATGGATGCGATGGGTACGATCCAAAAGACAACGGGAATGTTTTCCATAAGATTTTTGTTTAATATATAATAAGAGGAAATTATTATCTTGTTATCATAATTTCGGTATTTCGACATTCCGCAATACCGAAATTACGAAAAACCGAAATACCGAACCTCTCTTAATCCTTACTTGAAGAGTCCCTTCAGGATTTCCTGCGTAATCTTGCGGGTAGCAGTTGTTGTGGCGCTCTTGGCAGCTTTGCCGACAATGTCGCCAACTCCACCGCTGCTCTTCTTGCTCTTCGACGAAGAACTCTTCGAAGATGAGCTGGATTTCTTGGAAGAGCCACCGGTAATTGACTTGCCGATACTGTTGCCCACGCTACGTGCCACACTAGCAGTCACCGCACCAATAAGTGTGCCGAAGATTGTGCGCGAAAGGCCCGACGACTTGCCCTTGGCCTTCTCGGCAGCCTTGCGCTCCTTCTCCTCTGCCTTGGCGGCACGTTCGGCCTCCTTGCGTTCCTTCTCAGCCTGTTTCTCTGCTTCGATGCGCGCCTTTTCGTCGGCCTTAGCCTGCTCTTCTGCAGCCTTCTGTTCGTCGGCGACCTTTCGTACTTCACTCAGCACCTCATAGGCGCTCTCGCGGTCGAAGTAGTTCTTGTATTCCTTAATGTAGTCGGGCGCTGCATTCATAATGTCGAGGCGCTGTCCTGCGGTGATGGCACCAATCTGGCTAAGCGGGAAGAGGATGCGTGCACGTTCCACCATCGTCGGGGCACCCTTGGCATCGAGAAACGACACGAGAGCCTCGCCCGTACCAAGTTCCATGATAACGTCAGCGGTATTGAATTCCGGATTGGCGCGGAACGTCTCAGCTGCCGTGCGCACGGCCTTTTGATCCTTGGGGGTATAGGCACGCAAGGCGTGCTGGATGCGGTTGCCGAGCTGCCCGAGGATATCCTGTGGTATGTCGGTAGGCGACTGTGTGACAAAGTAGATGCCCACACCCTTCGAACGTACCAGACGGATCACCTGCTCGATCTTATCGACAAGCGCCTTCGAAGTGTCTTCAAACAGCATATGTGCCTCGTCGAAGAAGAACACCAGCTTGGGCAGCTCCTGGTCACCCACTTCGGGAAGGTTGGCATAAAGTTCAGTGATGAGCCAAAGCAGGAAGGTCGAATAGAGCTTCGGCTTGAGCATCAGCTTGTCGGCACAAAGCACGTTCATAATGCCGCGGCCGTTCTCCGTTTCGATGAGGTCCTGGATGTTGAACGCAGGTTCGCCGAAGAACTGCTCGGCGCCCTCCGATTCGAGCGTCATGATGGCACGCTGGATGGCACCGACGCTGGCTGTCGAAATCATACCGTACTCAGTGGTGAGCTTCGAGGCGTTCTTGCCGCAGAAGTCAAGCATCAGGCGGAGGTCCTTGATGTCGATGAGCAGCAGGTTATTGTCATCGGCAATGCGGAAGACGATGTTGAGCACGCCCGCCTGCGTGTCGTTGAGTCCGAGCAGTCGGGCAAGGAGCTGCGGACCCATAGCCGAAACGGTGGTGCGCATGGGATAGCCTTGTTCACCAAAGACATCCCAGAAACGCACGGGGCAAGGTTGGAACTGCGGATTCTCGATGCCGAACTCGGCGCAGCGCTTCTGTATGAAGCTCGACATAGTACCGGTCTGGCTGATGCCGCTCAAGTCCCCCTTCATATCGGCCATAAAGCACGGCACACCGGCCTGGCTGAATGTCTCGGCCAGCACCTGCAGCGAAACGGTCTTGCCCGTACCTGTGGCACCGGCGATAAGGCCATGGCGGTTACACATCTTCCCTACCAGGTGGATAGGGCCATTAGTCGAATGGGCTACGTAAAGTTGTTTGTCGGAAGTGTACATGGGAGTTATTTTGAGGTTATTTTATTCACGCCGCAAATATAGAAAGAATTTGAGAAAAAAGCAAATCTTCAGAGGAAAAAGAATGAAAATTGGCTGAAAAAAGAGCGAAAGCCCGAAGTAACGCGGGTTTTCGCTCCATTGAGATAAATAATCCGTATCAGATTGCCTGCTCAACCGGCACCACGAAGGCACGTAGTCCGAGCTGCGGACGTTCCTTGTCAATCTTCCTCAAGCGTTCGAGAATTCTCTCCACGCGATCGTCTTCACACACGGTGAAGATGGCACTGTTCTGTCCAGGCCATGCATGACTGCCGTAGTGGGGTATGCCGCCGTTGGTGCCTCGTCCCCAGGTGTCGGGGAACATCGTGTATCCATGCTGCATACAGCTGGCAAGACCTGCTACCACCTCGTCGCGATGTGCCTGGTCGAATGCTATAAATATTCCTTTCATAGTCGTCTTGAATTATTTAACTTCATGATCACTTCTTGCGGAGAGTCTTGAACTTATTGCGTTTCTTGTTCCATTCAGCCTCGACGCCCAGCTTGTTGGCCCAAAGCTTGCGCTCTGTCTTGATCTTGACGCCCTGGACGATGCAGTAGATCGAAGGAACAACCACGAGGGTCATCACCGTCGAAACGAGCAGACCACCGATGATCGAAACACCCATTGGCTGCCACATCTCCGAACCCTGGCCCGTGCCGATTGCCATTGGCAACATGCCGAGCAGGGTGGTCAGTGTGGTCATGAGCACAGGACGCAGACGGCTGCGACCGGCATGTACCACGGCCGAGATGACGCTCTCGCCACGTTCGCGAAGCAGGTGGATGTAGTCGATGAGTACGATACCGTTCTTCACAACGATACCAATCAGCATCACACCACCCAGCATCGACATGATGTTCAGGTCAATGCCCGTGATCCACAAGGCCAGCACGATACCTGTGAAGGTGAATGGGATGGAGACGAGCATAATGATGAACGGGTCGGACCACGATTCGAACTGTGCGGCCATCACGATGAACACGATCAGGAGGATAAGGATTCCCAGTACGGTGAGGTCCTTGAACGAATCCTGCTGGTCCTCGTACGAACCGCTCACTTGGATGTCAGTGTCGCCCGAGAGGTAACCCTCGTTGCGCAGCTGCTCGATGTATGCCTGGCCGGCCTTAACGACCGAACCAAGGTCCGAAACGTCGGCATTCACTACGCACGACATTGTGTTGACACGCTGGCGATCCTTGCGTTCGATGGTAGGCAGCGTCTCGCGCTCCACCACTTGTCCGACGTCACGCACACGCACTGCACCTGCAGTCGAAGGCATCCAGATGTTCTCGATGGTCTTCACATCCTCGCGAACCTCGGGGGTGTAGCGCACGATGATGTCGTACTCCTCACCGTCCTCGCGGAAGTAGGAGGCAGTGGTGCCGTTGAAGGCTGAACGCAGGTACATGCCGGCGGTCTGGGTGTTCAGTCCGTAGCGAGCCAGTTTCTTGCGGTCGAAGTCAACCTGCACCTCAGGCTGGCGGTCGGGACGCGAGATGTTGATCTGGCTCACGCCGGGCAGCGATTCCATGTAGGTCTTCATCAGGTTGGTCAGCGAGTCGGTGTAGGCAAGGTCGTAGCCGTAGATCTCAAAGTCGGCAGTGGTCTGTCCGCCCATGCCTCGCTGTCCGCCCTCGGTCACCATGATCTTGGCAAGCTCGGGGTACTTCTTCAGATCCTCACGCATCTGGTTGCCCACCTCGTACATCGAGACCTTCATGCCACGCTGTGCCACCTTGTACATCGGGATGTAGAACGAGATGATGTGCGTACCGTTCGATTGCATCGAGGCAAACGTGTTGTCGGTGTCAGCCTGGCCTGTGGTGAAGTTGCAGACCTTGAGTACCTTCTTGTCGGGGGTGCCCCAACGGCTCATCCACGTGTTGGCAAGCTCGTTGGCAATCTCCTCGGCGCGTGCCTGGCGTGTGCCGATAGGCAGTTCGAGTTGCACATCAATACGGCCCGAGTCCTGCTGCGGGAAGAAGCCCGTACCGATCAGTCCGAAGACGGCAGGAAGCATCGACACCACGAAGAAGATTGCGATGGCAGCCACCATCGTCTTGCGGTGACGCACGGCCCAGTTGATGCGCTGGGCGTACCAGTGGTCGAGCTTGTCAAGCATGCCGCGCACGATGAAGTGCTCATACCAGTGGCTGAACCAGCTCTCGCGCTTCTTCAGGCGAAGCATCTGCGAGCACATCATTGGGGTGAACGTCAGGGCCGAAGTGGTCGAAACGATCATGATGATACACATCATCCAGCCCAGCTCCTTGAAGAGCACACCCGTCATGCCCGACACCATGGTCAATGGGAAGAACACGCCGATCATGGTCAGGGTCGAAGCGATAACCGAGATGGCCACCTCGTTCGTACCATGGATGGCTGCCTGCTTGGGATCCGAACCGCGTTCGATGTGGTTGGTCACGTTCTCGAGCACCACAATGGCATCATCCACCACGTTGCCGATGGCTATCGAAAGACACGACAGCGAAATCATATTGATCGACGAGCCCACCACAGCCAGGTAGATGAACGAAGCCACCAGCGAAAGCGGGATGGTGAGCACGATCACGACTACTGCGCGCCAGCGTCCAAGGAAGAGGAAGCACACCAGTGCCACGAAGAGCATAGCGTAGACGATGATCTCCTCCAGCGAACCGATGGTAGCGTAGATGTTCTCCGAGGTGTTCACGATCACACCCAGCGTGATGTCCGAAGGCAATGTCTTCTGGATCTGTGGCAGCATGGCGAGCACCTTCTCCGAGATAGCCACCGAGTTGGCACCCGACTGCTTCTGCACGATGATCATAGCTCCCTGTTCGCCAGAATAGCCGCGTGGGTCGCTTTCGTTGGTGAAGAAGGTGGTTACCTTCTGGGCACGCTCCTGCAGGCCGTCTTTCACCTCAGCCACGTCGCGCAGATAGACGAGCTGGTCGCCCTTGTGCCCTACCACGAGGTCGAGCATCTCCTGCGGGTCGTCAAACTCGCCCTCCACACGCAGCGTGTAGGCGTTGTTGCCCGTGTCGAACGAACCGCCCGGCACGTTCACGTTCTCGGCGCTGATCACTCCGGCAATGCCGTTGATGGTCAGTCCGTAGGCCTCCAGCTTGTTGGGGTCGCAATAGATGTAGATGGTACGCTTGGCAGCACCCGACACCGACACCGAACCTACGCCGGCAATACGTGCCAGCGGGTTGGCTACCTGGTCGTCGAGAATCTTGTAGAGCGCAGGGGTACTCTCCTTAGCCTGGGCACTCAGCACCAGGATCGGGATCATGTCGGTCGAGAACTTGAAGATGATAGGCGTACCTGCGCCGTCGGGCAGCGCCGAGCTCACCATGTCGAGCTTGTCGCGCACGTCGTTGGTCAACGCGTCGATGTCGTAGCCATACTCAAACTCCAGGGTGATGATGGCATAGTTCTCCTGCGATTGCGAGGTGATATGCTTCAGGTAGTTCACCGAGTTGAGTGTATTCTCAAGTGGTCGGGTGACGTTGTTCTCAATATCCTCAGCACTGGCGCCCGGATAGGTCTCCATCACCATGATCATATTGGTATCGATATCTGGCATCAGGTCGATAGGCAATTTGCTCAGGGAGAAGAGACCAAAGATCGCAATGGCGATGAACACCAGCGTGGTCATAATCGGTCTTCTGACCGCTCCTTCGTATAGTGTCATAACAATTAATTGTTATATGTTAGTTCTCAACAATTGTTAATTGTTAATTATTAATTGTTAATTGAGCACGTGAATCTTACGTCCGTCGGTGAGCAGCGTCTGTCCGAAGACAACCACTGTCGAACCCGGTTCAACACCCGAATTTACCACATACTCGGCGCCCTCGCGGCGGCCCAGGTCGATGGTCTTGTGTGTCACGGTGCTGTCAGCATTCACCACATAGACGTAACGCTCGCCCGAACCCGTCTGCTTGCAGATGGCCTGGTCGGGCACCATCACGCTGTTCGTGGTGCCGAAGTTCAGCGTCACGCGGGCAAACATGCCGGGGCGAACGCGCTGGCTGGGGTTGTTGATGGTCACCTCCACGGGGAATGTGCGGGTGTTGGCATCCACGGTAGGATACACAATCGAAACCTTGCCCGTGAATGTCTCGCCGGGATAGGCGTCGAGCGAAATGTCGCTGATGGGCATGCCCACCTTCACGTTGCGCACGAAGCTCTCGCTCACGTTCAGCATCAGCTTCACGGGGTTGATCTTCTGCACCACGAGCACGGGCTGCTGACCATTGTAGAGGTCGCCGTTGTCATAGTTGCGGGCAGTCACCACGCCGTTGATGGGGCTCACCAGACGTGCATTTTCTGCCAAGTTCTCGTAGGCGCGACGCTGCTGGTCCACACGGGCCTTCTGCGCATCCCAGGCGCTCTTCGAGATGCCGCCCACCTTGTAAAGCTCGTCGTAGCGGTTGAACTCCAGTTCGGCATTGTCAAGTTGGATCTTGGCCTGAGCCAGGCTGTTGTCGTCAAGCACCACGAGGGTCTGGCCCTTGGCCACGCGGTTGCCCACCTCCACGTTGATGCGACGGATGCGCACGGGTGTCTGTGGGGCAATGTTGTTCACCACGTCAGCCTCGACGGTTGCCGTGAATTCCTGGATCTGATCGACGTCGCGCGTCTGCACGGTCTGCACTTTCACGTTCACTGCTTCAAGCGCCTCATTTGTCCTGAAGGTGGTCTGTGTCTCTTTTTGCTTCACGCACGAGGTGGTGCCCAGCACCAGCACGGCAATCGAAGCCATCATTGCAATTTTCTTCATATTTCTATTATTACTTATTGTCTTTACCCAATAATAATTCTCAAATTCTAATTCTTGATAAAAACCTTGAACCATGAACAGATCAGTCCATGACCACCTTGCCTAGCGTCTTTTCAAGCGTAGCCCTATTGCTCAGGAAGTCGTAGATCGACTGCACATACTGCAGACGTGCCTGCAGCAGGTTCGACTCGCTGCTGTTGCGTTCCAGCTGGGTGCCCGAACCCACCTCGTAGCGCTTCTCCGAAATCATGAAGGCGCGCTCGGCGGCATAGACGTTCTCCTTGTTGCTCACCACCTGCTCGGCAGCTGTCTCGATGCTGTTCAGGCTGGCGGCCACGCTCAGCTCCAGTTGGCGCAGGGCGTTCTCGCGCTGCTGCTCCAGGTTCTCGAGGGTCAGACGGTTCTGCTTCGTCTTCATGTACTTCTGCAGGCTGTCGAAGATGGTCCACGAGAAGCTAAGTGCCAGGGTCGAACTACCGAAGTAGGTGGCCTTGAAGGGGTTGAACTCCTGGGGCATGGCGGTGTAGCCGCCTGAAATGGCGAGGGCGAGCGTAGGCAGGTAGCCCAGTTTGTTGATCTTCTCGCTCAGTCGCAGGATGCGTGCATTGTAGTCGAGCTGACGGATAGCCGAGTTGTCGCTCAGGTCGGTATCAGCCTTCAGGTTCATCAGGTCGGCGAAGAGTCCTTCCTCGAAGTCCTCCAGTCTGCCCGTGAAACGCAGAGGCTCGTTCACGTCCACGCCCATCAGCACCTTAAGCTGCATCTCAGCAAGCTTGATGCCGTTCTGGGCAGCCAGCAGGTTGGGCTTGATGCCAGCAAGCTGCACGTCGGCAGTCAGTTTGTCATATTCGCTCACAAGGCCCTGCTCGAAGCTCTTCTTCGTGTCCTCCACGTTGCGCTCGGCAGTCTTGTAGCCGGCCATCAGCGCCTCGTAGCTCTCGCGGGCAAGCAGCAGGCTGTAGTAGGCATTCTTCACCGAAGCAATGGTGTTGATCTTGCTTTCGCGCGCCTGCTCCACGGCAAGCTTCACCTGCTCTTCGCTCAGCGAAACGCTCTTCCAGAGCTGTGGGGCAAACAGTGGCAGCGCAGCCTGTGCGGTAGCCGAGTAGTTGTAAGGCTGGCCCATGTGCACGGTGATGGTCTGCCCGCCCATGTTCATCACCATCGTGGCCACCTTCAGGTTCTTCACGCCCTGGGCGGAGAGGTCAACCTTCGGGAACAGGCCCGTGATTGTCTCCTTCTTGGCATACTTCTGAATCTCAATCGTCCTGTCGGCCACCTGGATGTCCGGATTGTCCGAAAGAGCGATCTCAAGGATCTTGTCCAAGTCGAGCGCCACAGAGTCCTGCTGAGCCTGTGCCATCGTCTGTCGTGGCATCATCAGGCCAACTACAAGCAGGGCTCCGAGTACAATAAACAATTTCTTCATACTATAGTTCATTTAAAATTTGTTTTGTCTTACAAAAAGTGCTGCAAAGATACATAATATATTTAAATAAGGCAAAACCTATTCACCAAAGCCCCTAAACGACTCACCGAAATTTCGCTCATGTCCCGATTTTAACTTATTATAACATTTTTTTCCCACTTTTCTCTTGCAAATCTCATCCCGAACGCCTATCTTTGCACGCATCAAAACCCACTCTATGCAAACCGAAAAGACCTCCGCCCGCAACGGCATCCTGGCGTTCGTCGGACAGTACAACAAGATTGTTCTCTGGCTGCTCATCTACCTCACCATGGTGCTTCTCCTCGTCCGAACCTTCGGATGGGCCGAAGCCTTCCGCAACGCCACCGCCACCATCCTCCCCATGCTCGTCTGCTGGGCAATCCTCAACTACCTGCTCCTCCCCCGCATGCTCCATCGCAGCAAGGTAGGCTTCTTCCTGCTCACCCTCCTCATGCTGCTCGTGCTTATGCCCCTCGGCTCGCGTTTCGACGTCTATATCCACCAGCATTTCTCCGGCCCCAACGATGTTCCACTGCCCGAAGCCGAGCGCATCCCCTACTATCTGCTCCACATCAAGTACTCCATCCTCCTCATCCTCACCACCGCAGCCACCGCCATCAACTTCCTCATCGACGAACGCAAGCGACAGGCTGCCATGTTCCGCGAACAGCAGATGCAGGAGCAGCTCAAGTACCTCCGTGCGCAGATCAACCCCCATTTCCTCTTCAATGCCCTCAACTGCATCTACGCCCTCACCATGATGAAGGACGAGCAGGCACCCTCCTCCGTGCTCAAGCTCTCCGAGATGTTGCGCTATGTCATCGACGACTGCCGCGCCGACGCCGTGCCCCTCACCAAGGAAGTCAAGTACATACAAAACTACATCGACTTCCAACGCATCCGTATGGAACGTGAGCCTGATCTCACCCTCGACGTCCAGATCTCAGACCCTGCCTACACCATTCCCCCCATGCTTCTACAACCCATCATCGAGAACTGCTTCAAGCACAGCCGTCTCATCGACGATCCCAAGGCATGGGTCCGCATCTCCATTCGCCAGAACGATTCTGGCCTGCTCTTCATCAGCGACAACTCCAAGCCCTCTGCCACCAACTTCTCCCGCCAGTCTGCCATCATCGGCCGTCTGGACGAAGAACGCACCGGCATAGGCCTTATGAACGTCCAGCAGCGCCTCGCCGTCCTCTTCGGCGACAAGTGCTCCCTCAAGGTCATCGAAGACAACTCCCACTACAAAACCGTACTACACATTTAAAATATGTATCAAGTTCTCATAGTTGACGACGAATTCCTGGCCCGCAAACTCCTGCAGGACTACGTCAGCAAGATTCCCGAACTCCAGCTCGCTGGCACCGCCCAGAACGCCTTCGAGGCTTTCAGCTTCTGCAAGGAGCATCATGTCGATATCGTTCTCCTCGACATCCATATGCCCGACCTCAACGGCATCGAGCTCGCGCGCACTCTCAAGAACGTCCCCTCCATCATCTTCACCACCGCTTACAGCGAATACGCCCTCGAAAGTTACGAGGTCTCTGCCGTCGATTACCTACTCAAGCCCATCGCCCTCCCCCGCTTCATGCAGGCCATCGAGAAGGCCATTGCGCGCCTCAAGGGTCTTGCTCCCTCCGAAGCTCCCGAAGTCTCAACATCTCCTGCTCCCGCCACTCATTCGCTCCAAGTTACCGAAGGAAGCAACCCTCCAAACCTCTCAACCCCCTCAATCTCCTACCTGATGGTCAAGGCCGACTACAAGCTCTACAAAATCAACTTCGACGATCTCTACTATGTCGAGGGGCAGCACGAATATGTGTCATTCTACACCAAGGACAAGCGCATCACCGCGCTCTACAGTCTCAAGGCACTCGAGGACCAGTTGCCCCGCGAGAAGTTCGTCCGCGTCCACAAGAGTTACATCGTCTCCATCGATCATATCTCTGAGATCGAGCAGGTAACCGTCACCGTAGCTGGTCAAAAGATTCCCATCGGTGGCAGTTATCGTGATAGTCTGTTGGAGAGATTAGGATAGGATTATACTCTATTTGTTCATAGGATTAAGCAATCGGCTCCGCGAAAAAACGCGGAGCCGATTGCTAATTTATTGTTGAGGTGCATCCTTACCTAAGAGTTCTCGATATTTGGCAATAGCCTCACTGTTTCGCTCGAAATAAGCAAGGTTCAAGGCTCGTTGTAAAATGCGCTTGTTGGGTTTCTTTGCCCGCTGCAAAGCTTCATCAAGGAGGGTGTGGGCAATCTGTGGGTCAAATTGCTCGTCTTTATTTATCGGCTCATGGAATCTGCTTGGCATTGCCTTGAAAAGACGAGACATCACCCTATCGGCAAGCGATGGAAGCCAAATCTCATTGATCTTAGTCGCCTTCCAGTCTTCCTGGCGCAAATTCTCAGGACCCCATAGACGAAAGAATGCCGTGAAGTTGAAGTCTGCAAAGTTAGAATAGTATTTAACCACTTGGAACAAAACCAATGAATGCAGCAATGACGGCTTCTCGATATCAGCCAGCTTGAGATATTGAGCCAGCAACTGGCGCATTTCAACCGAAGAGACCGGATTGGCCTTTGATGCCGACTCCCATGGCATAAGTTCTTCGGCAGATGATTCAGAAATATCTTCTTCTGACGAATCCGAAGCCAAGAGCGGTCTTCCCTCTTTCAATCTTTTATAAATGGTCCATCCCATTCTATTGGCATTGCTCTTTACTCTTTGCACATCCGTTTCTCGCACTTCATTCTGTCCTTCACTTTGAAGCACAGTCACATTCCTTACGCCCAACAGTTGACGAGCCAAATTACCATTCTCGGTCATAAACCCGACAACAATATGTGTCGCAATAGCAATCATCAAAAGATTTCGGGCCGCAGACGTCTTTCCCGATGGATCCTTGACATCAGCATCGGTGACAGGCGAAACAATAACCATATGACCCGACTGCATAGCAGTTATTTCCTGGGATGAGAGTCTCAATGTTGAAATATCGTCAGGTATGGCATTGGCCAAAGCAAGCACGACAGGAATGCCCCGTTCGACAAGTAAACGTCGAACCAATCGTTCCTCCCCTGTGAGGTTACCACATACGACACAGGTATTAGCAGAGTCGAGTCCATTGACCCACTGACGAATCGCATCAGCGACACCTTCTGGCACACGATGAGAGCAAAGGAATGACGTCATAGGACAAAGCAACATAGATGCATCCCCCAAATAACTCAACGTTTGGTTCTTAATGGTAATGGTATTCATAATATGATTGTGAATTAATTATTTGAAAATTTACTATACAAGAAGGATGGCAACCTAGTCCTCATTGGAATCATCTGCGACCATCGAATAGGAGGAATCTTCGTCCTCGTCCGAGAAATAGGGTTTTATAATGGAACGCTGAAATCCATCAACAAAAGGACTATCGACATCGGATGAAGAATCGTTGTCGGAAATGCTTCTCGACACGCGCTTGCGTTGTGACTGTTGCGATTGGATGAAACGTGCCAACGTTGCAGGGTCAATTTCTTTCTCTTTGAGGAATGGCTCAATCATATCCAGACGATTGAGTGCTTTAAGCACCTGAACCAAACTCTGCACTGAAGTGTTGTGCCCCGTCTCCATCTGACTGATGGAAAACATAGAGAGCCCGCTCTTCTCAGCCAGTTCCTTTTGCTTCATATTCTGCTCAAGGCGAATCTCGCGCATCCTTGCACCTATTTTCTGTAGAATCTCAATCTCGGTCAAATCGTTCGTGTTCATAATACTTATACTGCTAAAAGATAATCATAATCGTCGTCACACACCAAAGACATTTCAGGCAAACTCTCCTTCACCTGCACTTCATTTGTATCAAGCACCTCTACCTCGCGTTTCCAAAGCAGATGCTCGAAGTATCCGCCCTTCCCGTTACAACCCAAGACAAAGTGATTACCAATCCATCGCATCCAATAGTTGCGAATCAGAATAGTATGCTTGGTCGGTGTTGATACCGACACATTCTCAGTCGAAGCCACCATCAGAAGGCGATGTTCTGTAAGAGCCTCGTCAAGCAGTTCCATGGTCTCCTGTTCGGTCATTCTCCAGCCAAGATTCAGTTCCTCAAGACATTGAGGGATGACTGTAGCCAATGGTAGAATCACTGAAAACTTCTTGCGAAGCAGGAGACGAAGCGTGTAGCGTTCAATGCCTGTCGTATTGCCACAAACGATACAATCCCTAGCAGGGTCGAGCGTCTTGATCCATTGGTGAATCGATTTGAAGATGGATTCCGGCACGTCATAAGGGCAAAAGAATACGGTCTTCTTCTCCTTCAGGAGAGCCTGTTCTCCGAAGTAAGTGAATAAGGTGTTTCGGGTTTCAGTCTTTTCCATAATAGTAATATATAAAAGGGATTTAATATTGGTTATTTCTTATTTTCACTGCAAATATACGTGCTAATTTTAGATATTTCAAAAATTATCAGTATTTTTTCAAATTTAACTGCTTTTTAAATACAAAAAGGCGCAATTTGTAATGTATATATCACAAATTACGCTCAGTAATTATAGTTTTATCTAATATTAATGGCTTTTCAGACGTTTCCACCCCATCATCCACCAGCCGAAGAAGATGGAAACGAAGAAGAGAATGGTATTTAGGACGAAGATGCGTGCAAAGTCCAAACCAGGACGAAAATGCGTAACACGCTCCTCCTTGGGGGGATAATAGACGCGGATGGGAACGGTGTCGATGGCTACCCCGTGCCACGCAGCAAAGACCAATAGCTCGAGTTCGGCCTCATAGCGCGAAGTAATCAAATTAAGTCCATGCAGATGATGCAGAGGATAGAGACGATAGCCGCTCTGTGTGTCAGGAAGATACTGCCACGTCTGAAACGCAAACCAGAAGTTGGCAAGCCGAGTGGCGAAAATAGCTCCACGTGACTTGTTCTCATGCTCGAGTTCGCGACTTCCCACGATGATTGTGGGGCAATTGAGTTCACTTGCCTTGCGCAGGAACACGGGCAAGTCCTCGGGATAGTGCTGCCCGTCGCTGTCGATGGTGATGGCATAGTCGTAGCCTAGCATCATCGCCTCGCGGAAACCTGTCACTAGCGCATGTCCCTTGCCCCGATTCTCGGAATAGGTGACGATGTTGATGGGATGGGGATAGTGATGCAGAATCGTGAGCGTCTCGTCGGTAGACCCATCATTCACCACCATTATATCTTGCGTATAAACCCACAGGCGGTCGAGAACCGTCTGAAGCGTCTTCGCGTTATTGTAGGTGGGGACGACTACGATACTACGCATTTATTTTATTATCAATAACTGAATATTTACAGGTGCAAAGATAAGTAGTTTTTTTGAAACCACAAAATTTCTCCATAACATTTCTCTCCCAGCCTTCATAAATATATCACACGTTGACGATTTCGTTACAATCCATCACACACATTCCAATCTTTTTCACGCCTTTTCAATCCCTCGGTACCATCATTAATTATGCCACATTTCGAACACAAAACGTAAAATATTACGAAATATGCACAATTTTGGGCCAAAATCAAAGAAGACAATGGATTTTCTTGCATATTTGGGTCAGAAATATTATCTTTGCATCGAACAAAGACCAAAAGGTATGAAACAGGAACAGGAAAAGTACGAAGATTGGCTGACCACCATCGCCAACACAAGGTTCGTCTTCAACACCATCGAGGAACTGGAGAACTTCCTCGAAGCACCCAGCATACATAGTAATGGCATCAAGCGATGCTTCACCACTCCTCAGCGTATGCGTTCGGCCTTTCGTGATCTGCAAGTCGAGGTCGAGCAGATGACCGATGGTGTCATCCATCTGGAAACCGCCCTTAAGCAATACCAGAAGGCATGGACATTCTACCGCGATAACCTTTCACGACGCAGCAACCCCTTTGCCGTTGCCCTCGAACTTCTTCGTTTCTGCTACCCACCCTATAGCGGGGCTGAACTGAGGAAGAGTAAATCGGACATCTTCTCAAAAGCCTTGGAGAAAGACATCAACCTCCCCTTCCTGATCCTTATGCTACTGAAGGTCATTCCCGGCTACGATTCGAAGGACGGAGACGTCGTGGATTTCTCGCACCAATACGAATATGCCATGGCCCTACTCGAGAAGTTCACCGAAGGAGGCGAACTATTCTCCACACTACCTGCCATAACGGCAGCTCGTGACGAACCCAACAAGTCGCGCATTATGCTGCTCTATCATGTGGACAAGATTCTCAACACCTACGAATCATATGCAGAACAGGACAACATCTATGACGTCAGCCGCGAAATGAAGGCGAGTTATGTCAATCTGAATATCGAAGGATTCTGGAACGAATGTGAAGGCAAACCGCTTTACACCAATTTCTGGCAGATCGAGAACGCTATCGCAGATGGCTCTTATTTTGCAACCCACTGGAGCAAAGATTCCACAGGCATCCTCACAGGCATACGTTATACGCTATTCCTCATCGAAGGTATCCAGAAAGGCATCATCGCCTACTTGCTCCATCCCGAAGCCATCAAACACCGCATCAAGGGTCAGGCCTACAACGACAGCGACCAGGTTTGGTACAAGACTGCTATGCCAGCCGACGACACACCCGACACGTTGCCCTTGGTTCGACTGATGCCATCATCAGTCTGGAACGCGAAGATCGACCTTTGCCGTGTGACCGATGCAGAAACCCTCGCCATCTACGACCAATGGATGAAAACCTGTCGCATCGAAAAGCCATTCGAGAACCTGGAGTACGTCTTCCGTCCCAACATCTATGCCATCACGCAGGATGCCATCTTCATCCCCATTGGGGAAGACAAGGGATACTATAAGGTGCCAAAATCCTCCATCGAAGGACTCGACCGAATCACCATAGACGACAATGTAGGCACAATGACGATGAACAAACGCCAATACATTGTCTTCGACGAATTCCTGCTCTACATCCCTGCCACAGGCAACGAACTGCGGAAATACGGCATAACAAAAGTCGATCACATTGAATGACCGACTTCTCACGCCCAGCTATTTTGACCGGGGTTTATTGGCGCATCGTCCTCCGATGCCTCCTAATGCCCCACCGATGGCAGCACTGGCAGGTTTCTGATTTCGCGAACAAGGATTATCATCGGCCTTGTCGTTGGCATCAAGAGCCATCGACGGACATTTGTCCTCCTCATATGCATCAAGTTCGTAGCTTGAATCTTTCTCGTTTAACATCTTATTGCCGCCTATAGGCTTGATGTGCCTGATAGAGGTGCAAAAATACGGAATTACAAGAAGATGCAAAAGCGCTTTTGCACAAAAAAAGAAACTCGCAACCAAACATTGTGAGTTTTTTGTATTAGGTTACAAAACGGGAACAAGTTAATGCAACAATCGAAAATACATACATTAACCTAATCTTCAAATCTTCTCCAAATACTCCTTGGCATACTTACTCAGGTACTCCTTCAGCTCGGGAGCATCGAGGATGCGGATGTGATTAGCCAGACCGGCGACGAATCGGCCGATGCCTGCGAGGTCGTGGACTACGGTGTCGAAGATCCAGGAGTCGGGGGCATTGCTACGGGTGATGAACTCACGTGACTTGGGGAATTCTTCGACAAGGAGATTGCGTGCCATCAGATCGAGCTCGAGAATGCAGCGGCAACTGGATTGACCTGTCATATGGAACACATCTACATGGATGGGCTTGTGGATGGCTTTGCTGATCCAACGCTTGTCGAGGATCTCGACATAACCGATTCGGTTGAGGTTGAATACCTTGCACTGGTTGTCCTTGTGGTCGAGACAAATGACGAGATTCGAATCGGGATGGACGTCGTAGGCTTCGACCGTCCTGTCGGTGATGGAGCCGCTGTTGGACGAGGCATAGTTATGGAGGATGACCTGCCGCTTGTGCTGGAGGGCCTGCTGCAACATAGAGAGGTTGGCGGCCTTGTCCTTGTTGGAGAACACCTTGCGGCTGAGTATCTGCTGCCTGACGACCTCGTTCATCTCACGCGACTCGGCATTGATACGGAGATATGCTTTGCCTTCTAGTTCAATGATGCGATAGGGCGAGGGGGCGACATGGATGGCGACCACGCGGTTGTCGTAGAGCAGTTCGAATCGCATACACGCAATGGCGTCGAGGCCAAGGAGCTCCTTGGCGGGATCCTGGATGTACAGGCGCATATAGGTGTCAAGACTGCTGATCTTGAGCGCATCGAGGTCGCGCTGTACGCCCTTTACATACCCCTGGTCGGACACGCCGAGATAGAGGGTGCCACCTATCTCGGAATTGAGGAAGGCGCAAACGCCACGCAAGACGTTGCGGAGCTGCTTTTCCTTGTTGGGCCGCCCATCGTTGTCGGGTGGGAAGACGACCGACTCCTTAAATTCGACACTGCCGCTTTCGACACCGAGATAGATACCGTTCTCGCTTTCGAGGTCGCTATCGTCATCGGTCTCTATCTGCAGCATCTTGATGACTTCGCGCTTGAGTACGTTGATCGAGGCTCCAGCCACAATCTCTCGCATGGTATTGGCAGTCTGGATAATCTGGGCTATGCGTGAGAGCACGGGGACGGATTGGGCGAATTCGATTCTCTTCCGCGTGAGGTATTCGTCGTCTCCCCCATTTCCCCACTGTTGCAAGAGCTGGACGATCTCCTTGCGCAGCAATGCGGGCATGGAGGTCTCACAGCTTTCGGGGATCTTGAGGTTGACCTGACGGACGTTCTCGTTCCTGGCGAATAGGATGAGGGCGCGAAGGTAGTCGTTGGCAAATTCGATGTACTCGGCTGCGTCGTTGTCGCGCAGCATCTCGGCGAGGATGCGGGCAACAGCGAGGATACGGGTCCTGTCGAGGGGCTTCATCAGGTGCTTCTGGTGGGCGAAAAGCTGACGAGTGAGCAACTGCAGTATCTGCGGATCGAGGTCGGTGACGATGTTCTCCTCTTCTCCCTTGTCGGCTGTCTTGTCGGAATCAAAACAGAAATCCTCGATGCAGCTGCGTCGCACATTGGCCTCGATGAATCGTTCGTCGGAGCGACGAACTATCGTTCCGTTAATCTTCCCCAGATACCTGCCTGTGCCGCAATCGTTGATTTGAACTATGGCGAATTCTCCCCTTGCATAGGCGGGATCCTGGGGGGTATAGACGGGGATGCCTTCTTCGGTGAGCCAGACGTATTCGCGCTGACTGGTGTCGATGAGCAGGGAGAGATACTCCTGGTCCATGCAATGCAGAACACAGTCATCAACAATGAAATCGACGAAGGTCTTGTCGATGGTGAAGGACGGTTCGGAAAGCCCCATCACCTGGGCGGGGAAGACAGCGCCTGCCTTCAGGTTTTTGGCGAACATCTCGGGGAAATAGTACAACAGGCTCTTCATGCCGAATACGACCGGACCCTGCAGATAATGATAGGCGGGATCGGTGGTCTCGACGATCATCTGGCCATCCTTCTTTTTGACCAGACGCACCGTCACCTCCTCCTCTATCTGATAATGCAGCCTTTTCTTGGATGCCTTCAATATGTCGTTCCGCTTCATCTCGGCGATGAAGGAACGGGCGAACTGGTCGATGGCGAGGATGTCGTTCTGCTGATTTTTTTTGAGTTTCTCTTTGCCGAAGGGCAGGACGCGGATACCGTATGCCGTGTCGATGCAGGCGGCGGTTTCGCCAATGGCCTTGAGTTCCTTCCTTTCAGGTGTGGGCAGCAGCCAGAGGCCTTCCTCGTCCATGTATGCGGCTCCATAGTCATTCCACAAGCGTGATTGGGTGCTGAGGGTAGTGAACTTGACGTTGTGGGAGATCCTGTAGGTGAAAATCTCTTTATGGAAGGTGAAGATGTCGTTCCAAGATACATCCAGGCTCTTGATTCCATCGTGGAGGAGGGCGCCCATTGCTGTGCGCAACAGATCTTCGGAGAACTTCGGCACAAGCATGCGGAGTTCGCCCAGCATAGCCAAGAAGACTTTGTGGGTGTATTTGTGCTCCTTGTCGAAAAACAGCCATGCAGCGAGAAGGCGGACGTTTTTGGTGCGTTCGCCCAGATCTTCTTCGTCGAGTGGCAGGGGACGTGTAGCTATCTCTTCGACCAAGCGAAGTACCCGCTCCGTCAATGCCTGAATGGTCTTGTCGTAAGGGTCTCCTCCCACTTTCTTCCCTTCCTTGAGATAAAGGAGGTACTGTTCGAGGTTTTGGTCAATTTCTTCAGTTGTCAGTTCATGCCATACAGGTGTGCCGTTTTCCATATCTTTGTTGTATTGACGTTTTGATGGTGCAAAAATACGGAATTATTGTGATAATTCCAAATTTATTTCTAAAATTGGTGAATAATCTTAGAAAATGACTATCCCAACCTTTTATGGATAAATTCTGTCTCCAAACTTGTACAAATTTCTCCGAAAAACTCCAACTTTTTCGGAGAATGCTTCATAGTCTTTAAATGCCTTAGAATGTCGATACGGGTTTTATCGAATGCTTACATACATACTATATAAAATGCAAAAGGGGGAAAAACTGAATAACAAAAAAGGTCAGCGAGTAACTATAGCCACCCCCTGACCCCAGACCAAACTTACTTTTCATCAGTTAACTTGCACTCCTTATAAGTAGTAGGATACACTGTAGAATGCAAATACACTAAAGTAACAAGGGTCTTTAAAACTGTAGGATACAACATAGTAGTAATTGTTTTATGGGTTAAACATTGTTAGCCAAAAAACACTATGATGAATCTTTCAGTAATGCAAATATAAATTATTTCTTTTAAAATTAATAAAAACCTATATTAAAAATCGATTAATATATTAAAAAAAATCTCAATCATCAATTTTGTCACCTATACATATCATTTCAAGAGCCCAAATTATAGAAAAATGCAAGCATTAGGCAACCCTCGTTTTGCAAAAATATGTTTTCTCCGAAAAACCAAATACTATCCCAAAGTCATTCTTTAATTTTTTATCTTGTCCTCTCACTATTACTACCTAATTACCCAACATTCAAAATAATATACAAAAAGTCCCGGACCTAACTATAGCTAAATCCGAGACCCGTTCCGAATGAAAATTACTTCTTGCTATTAACATAAGTCTTAGCAGCATAGTAAAGAACTTCAAGAACTACAGTAACAACCTTTGGATTCATAGGATATAATGGTTAAAATTTAAAGTTTTAAGATTTTACCAACTATAAATCCGTTGCTATTGTGTTGCAAATATAGTGTTTTTCTATTTCATCTACTTTTTTTTAAACAAAAACTTAGGATTGGCCTTGTATTTTTCTTATAATTATTTGATTTTGCCACGAACACATATCACTTTATTATTGGTGGTCGAGTTTTTATGCCTATAGAAAAAGAATAAAAAAGGGAGTAGTTTGAACCACTCCCCCACAAGAACCAACTATCGTTACTTCTTGTTGCCGGAATTGGAATTATTCGAATCAAGGGTCTTAAGATACCAATCTAAAACGAGCTTTCCCAACTCCAAAAGTGATCTCTTATCCATATTACTTAAGATTTAAATGAATAATGTTGCTGGAGCATCAACGCCCCACTTTGAGGGGTTAAGCAACAACATTAATAATCAAAACTTAATTCTATGAACTAAAATCGTTGCAAATATAGGAATTTACCAATAATTCACCAAAATAACTTTCATAAAAATAAAAAAAAACTTGGAAATATCAAAAAATGTAAAGAGCAAATTGCATATTACAAAAAACATTGTAACGATTAATAACGTAAGCCATCAATTTCTTTCATTAATAGTTTATCATTTATTACTTTTTCATTCGAAAAACCTGATGCCCAGAAAGGCACCAGGTTTTTCTTTTTCCTGTCTCTATTAATCATTTAATCTTGTTGTCATACCTATCCAAACGATAAGCTTCTACAACCCGACATCACTAAGATTGGCGAGACCATCATAGTTGTCATACCTATCCAAACGATAAGCTTCTACAACGATTATGAAAGGATCCAAGAAGCCGGAAAAGGAGTTGTCATACCTATCCAAACGATAAGCTTCTACAACTTATTGGTCATGTCTTCATCATCCCAAACGAATAAGTTGTCATACCTATCCAAACGATAAGCTTCTACAACGCACCATCGACGGTGTCGTATTCCATTAGAAAGTGTTGTCATACCTATCCAAACGATAAGCTTCTACAACCCGAGGTCGAGAACTACGATCCGAACGAATAAAAGTTGTCATACCTATCCAAACGATAAGCTTCTACAACTTGCGCTTAATGGCAAAAAATAAACAAATAAAATAGTTGTCATACCTATCCAAACGATAAGCTTCTACAACTCGGATTATATTCGGGCATTCATTGATCAAAGTTGTCATACCTATCCAAACGATAAGCTTCTACAACGAACCAGCAGAACCTACTGAAGAGTTGCCAATAAAGTTGTCATACCTATCCAAACGATAAGCTTCTACAACCCAAGAACGAGGGATTTGAAAATCCGAAGTAAAGTTGTCATACCTATCCAAACGATAAGCTTCTACAACCCGCAATTACTATCAAGAACGACGACAATATCAAAGTTGTCATACCTATCCAAACGATAAGCTTCTACAACACACCGAGACCTGCATCACAAGCCACAGCACAAGTTGTCATACCTATCCAAACGATAAGCTTCTACAACAAATAAATGAAAATGGAGACGATTGATAAAACTAAGTTGTCATACCTATCCAAACGATAAGCTTCTACAACCAGCCAGACAGTCTGGCTATCACCCAAGTAGTGAGTTGTCATACCTATCCAAACGATAAGCTTCTACAACAATAACCGCCGCTATGCGGTGATTATCAAAAAGAAGTTGTCATACCTATCCAAACGATAAGCTTCTACAACTGTCAAGGCCCCCTGCTCCAAGGTTAATGATAAGTTGTCATACCTATCCAAACGATAAGCTTCTACAACGCCGTTTGTCATAATATCATGTGCGGCAACGTTCAAGTTGTCATACCTATCCAAACGATAAGCTTCTACAACGAGGTGGTGCTCTGCTACGAGAACAATTTCTACAAGTTGTCATACCTATCCAAACGATAAGCTTCTACAACTGTTAAAGCGCCTTGTTCCCAAGTAAAAGAAGAGTTGTCATACCTATCCAAACGATAAGCTTCTACAACAACCTATCAAATAAGACTTTAAAGAAATCGTATTAATACAAAATAACAATCCTTTTAACCGTAACTCTCTGAGAATGTACATTTTGTTCTTCTCTTGTTGAGAGTTTTCGAAAATGTCATACTTTTTCATAGTCGAATTATTGGGTTAAGAAGTCCTTTATAAAATTCATTTGTTTGTATTTCAGCCAATTATATAGTATCAAAAAGTTCGCAAATGTTTTACCTAAGTCGCTTTTTTACAAGTCTTGCGAAAAAAACATACTAAAAACTACCATTTTTCAGGTGCAAATATATTGTTTTTTCGCAAATAATCCAAGAAATTTCACTATTTTCTTCGTTTTCGAAATTTTTTAAATAGTTACCAAATTATGAAAATCAGTAAATGACTATTATTTAGCATAATATACTTATCGTCATTTTTCGCAAATGTTTTTAAATGACTGCGATTGTTGGAGGTGACTTTTGTTTTACTTCAGGAATATACTGGATACGTGCATAACACTCCATACATAACGGATATATGTTTATCCGGTCCTCTCGCTGTGATACAATCTTTTCCAATCGTTTGATCATATTCTGATACTGAATATCTGTTAGCATACATTCAAATACACTAAAATTCATTCTGGTGCCAATTGACTCCATTATCTTTACCACTTTGTCGCGTCGTTTTGTATCGCTGACATCGTATGTTACGACATAAAAATGCTTATGTTTCATACACTTGATAATATTACCATTTTGCAACATAGGGTTTGAACTTATCTTCTCCTTCAAATGCCTTTGCCAGCAACTTGGCTTGTTGAAATATGATTCTTTCCATTTTCATTTCTTCTCCTTGGTATTTCTCATATCGAGCAAGACGCTCCATAATTGATTTCACCAACAGTTCGCGAGTCTTGTCAGTGAGGAGACCATTACGAACTGTCAAATCCTGCCCCTTCTGAATTAAACTGATAACCATCCGGTCCACGACTTGGCTTCTGAAAATCTCCACCATATCATAAACCAAAGTAGGTTTACTTTCTCGTGGCACATGAATAAGGCTTTCGAATGGATTCAATCGGGCAGCCAATAAGGCTTGCCATACTCGTACATATAGGATAGCATAGCCATAGTTTAGCATTGAGTTGACAAGATCTTGTGCTCCTTGATGTTCTCTACCTTCGAAACCTACTTCGTCGTCAGAAACCAGTTCTCGGATATAGTACCAATAGGAAACCGCAACTTGTGCTTCATATCCCATCAATTTCTGGACAAAGTCACCATCCTCGAGCCTTACATCTTTCTTCCAGGCCTTGAAATTTTCAACAGCCTTTGCAATAGCTACCATCTTGGATTCAAGGGCAGGATAATGTTTCTGGTGATATTTGTTGAAATATTTCAACAAAGCGTGTTGGTTCTTTACTTTTCCTTCAATTATGGCAAGAGCAATCTTGTTTTTTGTTATGTCATCGGCCGCAGCCTGCTTTCTCCAAAGTGTATTCTGAATGAATTTTGACGTAATTATTGAACCCAGATGCGCCCCTTGATTATCAAAGTAATCGATAGGGATATTATGGCTCATACAATAGCTGACAAGATTGGACGACAAGGAAACGCCATGCCCTGTAATAACAATTTGAGAAAGGTTGTCCGGATGCTGTTGGGCGACAGTCTTACCTTTGTTAGAAACTGTAACTCCCCTTGATGTTAATCCGACATACATACCGGGCTTGTTAATCAGTAGGCCGCTGGCTTCGGCCTCCATTTTGCGATACTCCTTTTTTCGCTCCTGTATCAGCTTTTTATTCTTGTTTGCATCAACAGTCTGCTTGCCTTTCAACTTTTGGCCGACGTATTCGTCAATGATTTCGGCCATAATATGTTTCTTGCGCTCTTGATATTGTTGTGACAAGAAACAAATCGTACCCAAGGCGAAACGAAGATTGGTTTTACTGCCAAAGCGCTCAAAATCCAGCTTTATGACAGTTGTCAGCCGAGCGACAAGCTTTGAGTCAAATAACTCCAAGTCTTCTTGTGGAAGTAGTTTTGCATAATAGTTTGTTATGCCATCCCAAGTTTTTGCACTCTTTTTTGATAACCCATCAATTCCGAACTCAAGCGAATCTATCTTTTCACAGATATCGACCTTCTTACGCTCTGAAAGAAATATTCTTCTGTTCTGTATGGTAATACCAAGGATATCGAAACTCTCATCGAGGTTAGTGATGATAGGCGGTTGATTCAAAGAAAGCCCAAGCTTTTCCTGCAGGTGCTCCTCTGTCTTTTGAAGGATTTCTTCTGCTCGTTCGCGAGTTTCACATAGAAACAAAAAGTCATCTGCATACCGAATGTAAGGAACACCACGGCTAACTGCAAACTGATCGAAAGAGTGCAGATAAAGATTTGACACAATAGGTGACAATACAGCACCTTGCGGTGTACCCGAATCGGTCTCAATCCATTCTCGAGTATTCTGTTTCACCTTGCCCATTTGAATACATAGCATAATCAGCCGAACAATCTCGACATCAGTACCAGTAGAGAGAAGTCGTTTCTGTAGTATATCGTGGTCAATCGTATCGAAAAAATTATCAATGTCAAGCCGCAATACATATTTATACTGCGACTTACGGCATTCAGCCAGAATCCTTCGGATTGCCTTTACTGCACCTTTGCCTGGACGATAACCATAACTGTTACCGAGAAAGATTTTCTCATAACGCGGTTCAATTATTGCCTTTATGGCATGCTGCACAATTTTATCTCGGATGGCAGACATTCCTAATTTGCGGACTTCCTCCGGATTCTTGATTTTGGCTATCTCAATCTCCAAATAGGGTTGTGGCTTCCAGCTACCGTTCTTTAATTCGGAGGCAAGCCGAGGAATCTGCTTTCTTTTCTCTTTCTCAAACTCTTGAATAGTCACTCCATCAATTCCGCCCACAGAGCCTTTCGCCTTTACTATGTTCCATGCATAGAAAAGGTGAGACTCTTGGCAGAGACAATGGAATTGGTAGGACATATGCTGCAGTTAGTATTTCGTTTCCTTACTGTCTTTCGGACTGATTCTATCCTTCATCTTTCGTGAAACATTGGGTGCAACCAATTCTGCAGATTGAGAATCGGGACCTTCCCAAATAATATTATTAACTCGGTAACTTCCATGAACAAATGCGTTACGAATATTGATAATAGATTTAGCCGCATTCTCCTGGAACAACAAACCCATTAAACCATTAAAGCTATAAGTTAACTCTGATTGCTTATCCTCCAGTTTCGGGAAAGCCTCACTTTCAAGTCTATGTATTTCCTTGAACACTTCAGGCCTCAGATGGTCAAAGTTGGCGAACTCGCTGGTCACATCATTATATGCGATACTATAAGAATTACCATTTATGGGAGCATTGCTTTCGACATACTGAATAAGCATCTTGAGCAAATCATCAAGGCGCTTGTCACTCAATATCTGGAAAATCCTTCCATAGTTCTTGATGGACATGTCTTCCTGTGTTATTCTGACTGTTCGAACCACTTTAATCCTTGACCCTTTTGCATCTTTCACTTCATTTCCATCGCTATCTTTCAATATCCAACTAATTGTATGATAGTATGTCTGATCCAAAGGAATATTAAGAGAATCTCCTTCAAAAACGTCTGCCAACCTCATCCTTGCCAAGCCTGATCTATGCTTAGATTCAAGATCCTCTTTTTGTTCGTAAGATATTGGATTAGTTGAACCTAGGCAAATGGTCTTTGACTCGTCCGCAACAAATTTCTCGCTCTGAGATTGAGCATTATTCTTTATGGTCTCATCTGTCTGTATCAGCACTTGCTTAGCAATTAGGAAAAGAATGATGTCCTGCGTTTTGAATCGACGAATGGTCTTCTCGTTCTTCTTTACCTGGTTGATAGCGTCAACAAGGATATCCTCTTTCTTCTTTTTTGCCTCCTCGAGCGTTTTGCAGTTACCTCGATCACGATTAGTCATTCTTGCGACCAAACTGTCTATCTCTTTTTTGACCTTGTTCCTACCTTCCTTGCTTCCTATCTTCTCCATGATTTCATCGCAAGAAAGGTAGTATGGCAGTTGTTCATTTCTGACAACTTTACCATAAAGAATGTCAAATAATCTGTAGGATCGATAAAAGCGCTTATCGCCCAATCCATAATAAGATTGGCTTTGGTCTTTGAGAACTCGCTCAAGGTAAAGATTGACAAGGTGCGACATATTACAATCCTCTTCCTTGAACCCATTGTCGAACATCACTTCGCATTCAGGTGCTAATCGAAGCAACTTAATAACCTCTCTCGTGAAGAGTCCATCGGGTAGTTCAATATGCTCTTGATAGCGTTTAGCAAGCTGCTTGCAAAAGACATCATTTCTCTTTTTCCATTTGTCTCGATTTGGATGAATGAAAGGAATTGCTCTTAAGTCAATGTCATCTTTGAAAGTGAAAACCTCTTTACCCGTCGGAATATATCTATTATCTATAGGAAGATATTTGTAGGAATTATTTTTTTTGTTATACACTTCTACCTCAAGAAACTTTGTAAGATGTCTCTTCTCATGCTCCAAATAACGAGAATAGAATACTTCAATATTCTGAGGATTCATATCTATAATCTGATTAAGGAACGGATGTCCCTCTATTGTGACTTGCGCCAAACCTTCGCCCTCACATTCCTGTGACAGCAGATGGGCTTGTCTCATCAAGAACTGTATGTCTGAGAACTGATGCCCCTCAGAGCCGTCGAACGTAGCAAGGGCCGCTTGCAATTTATTAAAATTCAAGCCAGTCAATATAGTCCTAGCTCTTGCTGCTTCCGGCAACCAATCGACAATCGACTCAGCTAAATAGCGTGCAATTTGTCCATGACGAATATCAGCATAGCCTTTCTTTGCATATTTATTATCCTTATCCCCTATCTTTTTCCGATCCTCCTTAAAGTGTTGAAGACGCCAATAAACCTTAACAAGTCGTTCACCTACTAATTTGCTAGAAGTGGACGAGGGATAAGTAACGAACATATTTCTCAAATAAATTCTTAATTTATCCGGTATTTCACTGATTGACAATGCATAATCATCCAATTTCATTTGTAGTTCCTCGTCAGTTTTTTTCCCAGGTACTGTTGCATAGAAACTAGAACGCCCATGGGCTTCTATCTCCTTGAAAAAACGAATCAGATTATTATACTTGTCAATGATAATCTGTTCTGCAGTCCTCATTCCCAATTTTTTTCCACCATATGTCTTATAGATAAAATGATAAAAAAGCAGAGAACCCAACTCATACGTACTTAATGAGCAAAGAGGAGAAGGTTGATCAATATCAGCTTTTTGTAAAATTTTTCCACCACTATCAACCACTTTGTAATTTAATGTGGGTAGGTAAGTCAATCCATTTCCACAAAGATAATGATTCTTTGCCGGATTTGTGGATTCCCAGTAAAGTCCTATCCTATTGTTGTGGATATTGTAGCTAGCTTGATGATCTGTGATGTACGGATTATTACCAGGCTTGTCACCCAAGGGTTGTAACAAATCAAGGGTAGTCTCTTCATCTTCGAGCAAAGTGGAGACATATTCCTTTACCTGAATTTTATTTTCTTCCTGCTCACCGGAAGTTGTATTTTCCCAAACGCGTTTACGTAACTCCTCAATGTCCTGCAAGCGACCAAAACCATTGATTTCCTTTGACAAGCAACGTAATTGTCGATTGCCATCAATACAGTCCTTCTCATAAAAACGGAATCTATAGGTTCCAAGCTGCACTTGGAAACGTATTTTGGGAAGGATATCTGTGGCATCGATCATCTTGAGAGCCAACGTGGGGAATCTGTCAGTATGTCGAAGCCTTAGGCTAACATCGGGAGTATTTTCATTCGGTCGAGTGACTTTATCCTCAAAAGCCATCTTACCTTCAGGTGAGAGATGTTCGTATAAAGGCATTGGGCATCTGTTCAATTCGTTCAGCATATCAAGTGCTATCGATGTCTTGGTATCATGAATATCCAAGCGATTTCCTTTGAACATACGTATTCTATAAATGCTCAACATTTCAAGAATAATATTATTCTCCTTAGTAGCTTGGTTTAATACTCCATTATTAATTCTTGAGTATGGACTATGGGTAAACAATCCCGCCTTATCGACGAACAATCGAGCATAATGACGTGAAATGAAACAAGAACAAAGATACAGAAGCCCGAAATCGCTTAGGGCGTTATTCTTGGAATCAGCTTCAAAAATCTGAACTCCATCGAAAACCTTTTGAATGAACTGCGCATCCTCCTTATGAATAAAACTCTCTCCCACGATGCTGAAATAGTAATCACGGTTTTTCCCAATCTTCTTTCTTCCCTTTTCGTCTAAAATGAAATGATCATTATCATCTTTCAATGCCTTATAGGCTTCAGACGTAATGAATTGCATCTCTACAGAAGTTAAGCCCTTACGATTCTTATTAATTCTTCGACTAGCGGTAAAGACCTGATCTAAATATGCAGACACTTTCTTTTGCCGTTCATACATTTTACATAAAGCCTCTTGAGAATTAAAAGGATTGTAATGTGTGAAATAGTTGCGCGTATCTGTTAGACATTTTGCTAATACAACAAGAACCTTAAGGCATTCGGATAAACTGACATCGTGAACATCCCCATCCACGACATTAGACTTCTTTGTTTGGAGTTGCTTATTGTCCGACTTGTTCAAGTTCCGGAACAACACACTGGCCATGATAGGTCCCAATATCGGGAAATGCTCGAACAACAGTTTTCTCAATTTTACCTGTTTTTCATTACTAAGCTTAAACTTGGACTCCTTTTGCGGATTCTCCAAATCTTTTTGCAATTCGTCAAGCTGATTATCAATCTTTTGTTCCATCTCGCCTTTGACACCGACCTTTGAAAGTATCTCCACCATGGTTTGATGAAAGTTATCACGTGCCATATTATAATATGTTGCACTTACAGATTTGTCTGTGAATCTAAATGTAGCCATAGTTGTATGTTGTTAATTGTTTTTAATATATTATCGAAAGGATCTGAAAGAATCAATCAAACCTGAAAAACACATTAGTCCTGTCATCATAGTGACAATCACACTGATGTCTAGCAGCGAGCTTCTTTAAATCATACTCAATGCTATAAAAATTGCTTTCATACTTATTTTCATTGAGCAAGGTACAATCTACATAGTAGCCATTGTTACTTGTATTGCCATGAACCACAATGTAAATGTCGCTTTTCTTAAATTTCGTTGATGCAAGGCTCTCGAAATCTTTGGCAAAACTGTGCATCACAGCAACAGCTCCCTTTTCACATTCGTGCTCTTCTGAAATAACTACCTTTATCATACTATTTATGTTATTATTGGTTTGGAAATAGTTATGGGAACAAAGATATCGATTAAATTTGATTAAGGTTTATAAGCTTTTGGAGAAATAGAGTGGTGAAATCTTGCATTGTGTGTATTTCGTATGAAACTACAAAATAGAAACGACAAATACAACTCCCGCTATTTCATCTTCTGAGCAGCATGATGATCATAGTTATTCATGCATAGCTCAAATTAGGAAGCAAATATACTGACAATTATTGAAATCTGGAATTATCAACACATAATTTAACATTTGATTAACACTTTCGTTGCAAATAGAGACTTTTTATGCTAAAAAACTAAAATAAACCAGCTAGTTTTGTCAATCAAAATATGAAAAAGGAGAAAAAATGTAGAACGATTGATATACAACAAGAGTGGCAGATTGTTTTGATGGAGAAATAAGACCTTCGGCTAGGAGAAATAAGGTTTCCCGATTTGGGTAAAAGTCCCAAATTAGATCCTATTATTATGGAAAAAATCCCTTTTTTGAGCCTAAATTTACGGAAAAAGTCCCTTTTTTGAGCCTATATATATGGAAAAAGTCCCAAATCTATTGCTTTTCAAATTTAAATCGCTTATATTTGCACCCAAAAAAGGTGATATGTTATACAGAAAGTTTACAAGCCAAATAGAGGATTTTCTTCTTCATCAGCCTAACAAGATTCTGCTGGTCAATGGAGCCAGGCAGATTGGCAAATCATACCTCATCCGATATGTAGGACAAAAACTGTTCAAGAACTATATCGAAATTAACCTAAAAGAGGACAAGGAAGGACAGGGGATTTTCGCATCTGTCAATAGCACCAATGATTTCTATTTGCAATTAGGCGCTATAGCTGGCACTCGTCTAGGTGAGAAAAAGGACACGCTTGTATTTCTTGACGAGATACAGAGTTATCCGCATCTGATGACCATGCTGAAATTCCTCAATCAAGAAGGTCGTTATACCTACATAGCGAGTGGCTCACAATTAGGTGTGGCTTTGTCTCAAACTGCCTCTGTTCCAATAGGCAGTATATCTATAGAAGAAATGTACCCTCTCGACTTTGAAGAATTCCTGCTTGCGATGGATTGCAGTCAAGAAACCATAGATGGCATCAAGAAGAAGTATCTTGCCAAAGAATCATTGAATGATTCCATCCACAAGTATATGTTGCAGCAATTCAAACTTTATCTTTTGGTCGGTGGAATGCCTGAAGCCATCAATAGATTCAAAGAAAACAGGAACATTGCACAAGTCAGAAAAGTTCAGCGCGACATTCATACCCTCTACAAAGTGGATGCTTCGCAATATGATGAAGAAAAGAAACTGGTAATACGAAAGCTCTACGATCTGATTCCATCCAATATGGAAAACAAGAAGAAAAGGGTCGTCGTGAAACGTATTGAAGATTCAACGAGTCACAAACAGTTCAGCGATTATGCAGAAGAATTCGAATATCTGACTAATTCAGGCATCACCCTTGCCGTTCAGGCAATCAGTAACCCAAAGTTCCCTTTGCTGGAATCTGAGACCAAGAACCTGTTGAAACTCTACTTGAATGATGTCGGATTGCTTACCTATTTACTATATGACACAAACATCAATGCAGTATTGCAGGATGACAATAGCATCAATCTCGGTTCTGTATACGAAACCGTAGTCGCTCAAGAGTTACACGCACACGGCTTCCGGCTGCATTATTATGACAACAAACAGAAAGGCGAAGTTGACTTCTTAATTGATGACTATAAGAATCTTACCGCACTTCCCATCGAAGTGAAATCAGGCAAGGACTACAAGGTTCATAGTGCGCTCGATAAATTCCTTGAGAATCCAGACTACCATATCAATCAAGCTATTGTGTTAAGTAACAACCAGACTGTATATGTAGATAAGGGCATCACCTATCTCCCTATTTACTTCTGCATGTTCTTTAATCGCTACGATACAGATGACAATAGCTGCATTATCCCAGAGATAAAACTTGGATAAAAAAGAATAAAGATCTTCGACAAAGAAGATTTGCTATATTCTGTTGAAACAAGTACTTTGGCGGCCGGGAGAGTGTTATTGCCGAGGGGAGGAAGCACTCTGTCGGCCGTGAGAGTGTTATTGCCGAGAGGAGGAAGTACTCTGTCGGCCGGGAGAGTGCTATTGCCGGGAGGAGGAAGTACTCTGACGGCCGTCGGAGTGTTATTTCCGAGAGGAAGAAATACTCTGTCGGCCGTTGGAGTGTTATTGCTGAGGGGAGAAAGCACTCTGGCGGCCGTCGGAGTGTTATTTCCGAAGGGAGAAAGCATTCTGACGGCCGTGGGAGTGTTATTGCTGAGAGGAGGAAGTACTCTGGCGGCCGTGAGAGTGTTATTGCCGAGAGGAGAAAGCATTCTGTCGGCCGTTGGAGTGCTATTTCTTTTGGAGAAAGCATTATGACGGCCGTTAGAATGTTTTATCCACCCATTCGATGACTGTGCAACCGCAATAGCGTTCGAAAACGTTGGACATCACCCTTGTGGTGCGCCATCCACAACGGTTTGCCACTTCGGAAAGGATTTTCCTGATGGCTGGCTTACCTGGTTTATCGGGAAGATAGCTGTCCATCTTTTTGCGTATTGCATCCTGCGCCTGCATCAGTCGCCATTCGGTAATAACGTCGATGAGACGTGTTCCGGTCAGCATAAACCATGCAGAACGAAGGTCTCGCACTTTCACATCCATCAGTAGTGCGACATCCTCAGGATAAATCAACTTGTAATGCCGAAGGATGTTCAGCACTTCATCGACAATCACTTCGCCATAAGGCTCTTTGGCGTGGTACATCTCCTCCACGCTTTCTACGATGTGTTTCATAAGTTTTTTAGCAAGAATTGAAGTTTATTAATAGGGGATATAATCATTAGATGCATAACGGGCAGAATGAGACTGATCTCCATGCCTTTTTCTTAGCCAGGATAGAGCCGTATGATATGCACTTCGCTTTGTTCGAATAACATTCGTATCGTTTTCCATATCGAGCAAAACATCTTGAATCTGCGCATCTGTATATGTTTTCTTTAGCCAGCCATATTCTGTCATTGTCAGCGGTTGTTCCATTTCAGATAAATGAGGGCAGTTCTTTTTCAAAAACGATTCAAACATCACTTCTTCTGCTATGTCTGGCCTATTTTTACAAAGAGCCTCTGTGTAGCGAGAAACATCGCTTTGTGTGCCTTCATCTGCCTTACTCTCAATTTTATTATTAATGACTAGGGAGTCATTATTTTTATTATCTTTTTTTTCTTTAAAAGAGGAACGGGCGGGTGTACACGCATCTGATGACGCATCTGTACACGCGCCTGATGACGCGTGTGATGACGCGCGTGACTCGTGTGACGCATCTGAGGCGCGCGAGGAAGAAGAAAAAAAAGAGAGATAACTTTCGAGCGATTTTTCTCCGATGCCGTTCCCTTTGTCAACCTTCAAGGTGACATAGTTGTTTTCATCGACGTCAAAAAGATCATAATCGTTGAGGATTGCTTTGACTACGTTGAATTTGATAGGTGGTTCTCTCAAAGTCAAGATGGTATTGAAATGCACCTTAATGGGGCATAACATAAGCAGCTCAACTACCTTCCAGTAGAAGCCAAGTCCAGCCAACTTGTAATCGTCCTGCAATTTCTTCAGCTTTGCAGAATCACTTGCTTTCGTAGTGTGAATAAAAAAATCCATAGTTTTTTTTGTTAAAATGTTAATGATTGATTGCAAAATAAATCGCAGCCCGGATTGTTCTGGACTGCGATGCAAATATATACAAAAAATTTTGGATAATTGCAAGTTTTAGGTCAAAAAAGACAAAACTAATTGCAAAACTAAAGAACTAAAAGAGCCGAAACTAAGGAACTAAAAGAGTTGTTTAGGGAAATTCTTGGGATATTAAGGGATTTTGGGGATATTAAGGGATATTTAGGGACGCTACCTATGCCTTATAAAATGAAGCGTGGAACGTCGAACATTAAGAAGTTTCGGGAATTAGGAAATCGACGAGGCATTCTATCAGGTTATTTTGGAAATAGTCTGCGACCGTCCAGTAACCATAGAAGGTCTTATCCTGGGTACCGCCAGCCTTGTAGAAACCTTGGATGTCCCAGGGATAGTTCTTCTCGTTGCGGAAATAGGGGGGCGGGGTATCCAAAGATCCTTTTTCACATGGCACGCTTTCTGGTTGGATGTTGGCATTCACCCATTCGACGAACTTGGGTCTTGATGCTGGCAGGAATATGGGCGAGCCATCCAACTGTTCCAGATTCTGACGTAAAACGATGTAAATCGACAGCCAATAACTCTTCTTGCAAAAGCAATTTGACTTGTGAGGGCCATCAACATAATTCTTGATGAGATCAATCAGCTTTGCTTCGTCAATCCTCTTGTTGATGATGCCGTCGGGCACCTTTGACGACTCTGTATTTGCTTGGGCAGGTATCTGAGGAGCAGCATTTGTTGCCTCATCTTTTTCATCCGATCCATAGAGGAACTGATGATATTGCTCCGCCAAGCCATCATACAATTCGCACTTGATCAGGTTCTCCCTATGGACTCGACTGAAGAAGAAATAGACATTGTTTTCGTTTAAAACACGGCTCATCTCATAATGATTACGAAACAACACATTCCAATCGAAAAGTTCCTCTGGATTAGAGTATTTTCTCAACAAAGATAGTAGTTCTTTGCTCCATTTGAACTGTCTCAGTTCGCTACTTTCGTAATAATCCTTGTAGGCATTGTAGTCGACTTCTTCTCCATCGGCAATCTTTTTATCTATCTCATCGTCAAGGTCAGCCAATCTTGCCCATTGAATTCGAGAAAGCGGTTCTAGTCGATTAGCCTTGAGTTTCTTAGCATATTTTTCAAGCGAACGCTTCAAACCATTACACGAATTGGCAGCATAACGGCGAAAATTCTCGAGGATAAACACCTTTAGCTCATCTTCAGTCTTGAACCCTTCTCGAATATGGGATAGATTATTGTCAACAATCGCACGCATGGATTTATACAAATCGATGGTGGCATCAATTAAATTATTGATACTCGACTTCATAACTTCTGTCGATTCCAAAATGGCCTTTTGCTTAACAAAGACCGTCTCGTCACCACTATACGACTGCAAGTAGTCGAGATTTTCGTTAACAATATCGAAATCCCAGTGTTTATAATGATTCCTTAAATTCCTAAGAATATTTGAAATGTATATGGTTGCTGTAGAGAAGTCATCAAAGGCTCTTTTTAAAAGAAAATAATACTCAATATCAAGTTTTGAGATATCAACACCCTTGGTTTCTTCTTCGAGGCTCCGACAGATTCTGATATAATCTGAGAATACTCTGAGATTATAAATATTGTTGGATCTCTCACAATCATAATCACATAAAAAATTGGTTAACAAACGTCTTGTTTCATATAACAATCGGTCCGGATAATCGTTTTCTAATAAGAAAAAATCATAATCGTCTAGATTGTCATAATCGTCTTGATAGTCCATGTTATTTGATAGCGTTTGGTTTCTGACTTTTATTTTGCCCGCAAAGATACGTAATTTTGCTGACATGGCCAAATAAATAGAATAAAAATAATTCAAATAGCCACCCAGAAGGCGAGAAACAGGCATCAAACCGTCATTTGAACAAGAAACCTGACGTCGAATCTGCGCCTCAAAATATACATTTTATCTTTATTTATTGTTTTTTATATATATTTTGCACGCGCGAGACGTTTTGCCCTTGGATTTCATAAAATATTGTCCTATATTTGCAGCGTCAAAACTTCTAAAATCCTTATCATTATGGAAAAGACCATCAAAAAATGCCTGCTTATCGCTCTTATGTCAATGATATTCTGGGTGATCAGTTTCAGCATCATGGGTCTCGTCGGCGAACGAATCAAGTTGTCGGATGAGACACAAACCGAAGTTGCTGAAACCTGGAGCAGGAAACAGGATTTCGTCGGGCCCATCCTCTGCGTGCCCGTGGTCAGAGACTCTCAAAACGTCATTATGCCTTACACCTGCATGTATGTGCTTCCCGATCGCATCGAGCTGACGACGGATGTGGAGAGCGAAGTACTGCATCGCGGCATCTTTGATGCCTTGGTCTATCGGACCAAGCTGTCGGGCGGCGGTATGTTCAATCTGAAGGAAATGAAGACAACAGGCACCATGGCGGGCAGTTCGAAACCCGTGCGCTTCGACTGGAGCAATACCCAGGTCATCATCGCCATCAACGACAAACGTGGCATCGAGGACGCCGTGAAGGTGAAGATCGGGGGCAAGGCTATCGAACTGAACCAGTCGTTCCACAACTATGGCAATTCCAATCTGAAACATATCTTCAACACAGACAAGGAGCTCGTCTGCAAGATTATAGATTTGAGTGACCAGGTGGGCAACGAGGCCGTCGCCTTCGATATCGCCACAGAGCTGAAGGGCTCGGACGAACTCAACCTCTCCCCTATCGGCAATGTTTCCGTCCTCACGATGCAGGGCAACTGCAAGGACCCCAGCTTCATCGGATTCATGCTGCCTTCGAATCGCGAAGTGACCGACGATGGCTTCAAGGCGACCTGGAAGATTTCGAGCCTGAACCGCAATGACGTGGACCAGGTGTTCTATTCCCGCGACCAATCGTACGAACTTCTGCACATTGGCACCAAACTGCTGATCACAGGCGGGCAATACAAGCGAATCAACCGTGCGCTGAAATATGCCTTCCTGGTCATCCTGCTGTCGCTAGTGGCCGTCTTCGTAGCGGAGATGTGCGTCAACAGCGAGATCAATATGCTCAACTACATACTTATCGGTGTGGCGCTGGTGCTCTTCTATCTGATGCTGCTTTCGTTCAGCGAATGGATAGGCTTCCAGAAGGCCTACCTCGTGTCGGCGCTGATGATACTGGGTATGGTATTCGTTTACCTGAATGCAATCATCAAGAAGCGGAACGTGGCAATGGCCGCCTGCTCGTTCATGGCGCTGGTCTACATCTTCATCTACGTACTGCTCTGCATCTCCAGCCTGTCGCTCCTCGTCGGAACGCTCGGACTCTTCGTCATCCTGGGAGTGGCCATGTACTTCTCGCTTCGCCTTGTTAATGCGAAGAAAATGGAGTAATGTTTCAGCAAAAAATACAAAGCTTTTCAGCCAACAACAATTAAAAAGGAGGAAAAAACACGTGCGACCTGTGTTTTTTCCCCTTTTTGTTTTGGAATTCAAAAATAATGCGTATATTTGCAGCGATAAATACAACTATCGTATAAGTTAAGCACGAAAATAAGGCTTAAATCATCCGATTGATTAATTTATAAAGCGGAGCAGATATGACAGATTATTATGAATTTTCGATACCGGAACTGGTACGTTTGCTGGGCACGCGATTCAAGGATTACCGTATGCGTTCCCATATGACCCAACGTGACGTGGCCGAACAGTCGGGACTCACGATCAATACCATTCACAAGTTCGAGAATGGCCTGGTGCCCAACATGTCGCTGAGCACCTTCCTGCTGCTGTTGAAAGCCATCGGCAGCATCAACGACATCGACCTACTGATGCCCGAATTGCCCGAATCCGCCTATCTCGTCAAGGACGATGGGAGAAAGGCGCAACGCATCAGACATACGACCCAAAAGACCAACACCAAATAACAAGCTGACAAGATCCATTTTTGCGACTCTCAAAACAATGAAGCAAGGAATTCCTGGCATAACTACTAAACAATTATGATCCCACTAAACTACATCTTCACGCCACTGATTGCGGCAGGCATCGGATATGTGACCAACGACATTGCGATACGGATGCTGTTCAGGCCACATAAGGCAAAACATATCTTCGGGCGAAGGGTTTGGTTCACGCCAGGAGTAATCCCGAAGGAGAAGGGAAGGATTGCGGCATCGATAGGCGAAGCCATCAGCGCCAACCTGATGAACCACGACGTGATGAAGGAGACGCTGCTATCGGACGAAATGCTCCAGAAGGTGGGCATTGCCTTCGACGAACTCGTGGCCAAACTGACCGACGACCGCGAACCCCTGCGCGACTACCTGAGCCACTACATGGCCGAAGAGGAACTGGTGACGCTGGAGAAAAGTGCCACGCAGGAACTGTCGATCATGGTGGCCGACAAACTGGTGAATTCGGGTCTGGGCAAACAAATAGCCCACATCGCCGTGGAGCACGCACTGGACAAGATGCAGCACGGCGTGGCGGGGCTGTTCCGTGTGGACAAGGTGCTGAGCCTCGTGCAGGGACCGACGGAGAGCCACCTGGCGAAGAACATCGACGAGATGCTGGAACAGAAGGCTCCCGAAATGACGGTGAAACTGGTGGCCGAAGGCGTGGCGCAGGTGATGGGAATGCCCGTGCAGGACCTCATCAAGGACCGCCCCGAACAGGTGGCCTCGACACGCCGCGCCATCATCCAGCTCTACCAGTCGGTAATCGAGGAACAGCTGCCGAAGATGCTCGAGGCGCTCGACATCAGTCAGATCATCGAACGGCGCATCAACGAGATGGACATGATGGAGGCCGAACAACTCATCCACGACATTGCCAAGAAGGAACTGAAGGCCATCGTCTGGTTTGGCGCCCTGCTGGGCTTCCTGATCGGATGCCTCAACTGCTTCCTGCTTTGACGAATATCACTCACGCACAATATCCTTGACGACAACGTCGTCGAAATGCTGGAGTGCCCAATCGACCAGAGAGAGGAGTGAGGGCATAAGTGACTTGCCCGTTTCGGTGAGCGAATACTCCACCTTGGGCGGCACCTGTGGAAAAACCTCGCGATGGATGAGGTTGTAATGCTCGAGGTTCTTGAGTGTCTGCGACAACATCTTCTGCGAGCAGTCGGACATCAGTTTGTGAATCTCGTTGAATCGCAACGTGCCCGTATCGCTCTTATGGAGCATGAACAGCACCAGCATGGACCACTTGTCGCCGAAACGGCTAATCACCTGCCGGATGGGACATGCCAAATACTCTGCCTTGAAGTCTGCCATAACGGGGGGGGTAAGAGGGGTTATGAAGGGTTCTGAGGGGTTCTGAAGGGTTGCAGGTGCAAAAATACGGAAATTTTCGGTATCTGATGCTATTTTGATGATTATTTATTCACGATGATGAGTGGAAAACCGTCTTCTGTAGAGTCGATGTGACAAAATGGTTACTAAAAGTGAGTATTATGGTTTCGAATAGTGAGTAAGATGGTTTCGAATAGTGAGTGTTAAAGTATATTAAAGTTACTACGTGGGGATTGCTGTGAATCAGCAATTCTAACTTTTTGGTAACTATGGAACGAAAAAGTGCCTTCTTGCGGGAACCAATTTTTTGTTCTATCTTTGCACCGTCAAAACGAATAAATAACCCTTTAAACAAATAAAATTATGAAACAAATTGAGACAATCAAGACTGGCAAGAATTACAGTGCAGTAAGCGTAGGCAAGATGAGTGAGATTATCGAACACGTACTTCCAATGGGACCAAATGTGACCATTCAGGGCAAGGTATTTGGAGGTCAGGCAGTAGGTGCAACAGGTAGCGAGTTCTCATTCCAGACACTCGTTCCCGGTCAGGACAGCGGATTCCTGCACACCCACAAGACTCACGAGGAACTTTACTTCATCCTGAAGGGCGAAGGTCAGTACCAGGTAGATGGTGAGATTTTCCCCGTCAGCGAAGGCACCATTATCCGTGTGTCACCCGATGGCAAGCGTGCACTGAAGAACACCGGCAGCGAGAATCTGACAATGCTCTGCATCCAGTATAAGGCCAATGCCTTCACAGAAGCAGACAGCCCCATGACTGATGGCAATATCCTTCAGGAACCGCTCAACTGGTAAACGACGATGATGCAGAAAGCACTTGAATTTCTGCGCGATCACAATGAGGTGGCTTTCGCTACAAGCGATGGCCACCTTCCTAAATTGCGCATATTCCAAATAATGCGGCAGGAAGGACACGTGCTATACTTCGCCACTTCGGCCAGGAAAGCGGTTTACAGGGAACTGAAAGAAAATCCGAATGTGGAGATACTGGCTTATGCAGACAATATATCGGTGCGCTGTGCGGGAATGGTAAACTTTGACGTCGATGATGAAACGAAGCGCTGGATTTTCGAACACAATCCGGTACTACCACGCCTCTACCCAAGTTATGACGCTATGGAATACTTTCGTCTGCCGATAGCAGAAATGGATTACTTTGACCTCTCTCCCACTCCTCCTCTCTTCAAGCACTTTGATCTAATGACAGGAGCAGTCGTATGACTTGAAACATACGACTGCTCTTTTATTCAGGAGGATTGCTTCTCGCCGTGACAATGGGGACACGAGTCCTTGCAGGCCGTTGACTTGGAGTGATCGTGATGCACCGTGCAGTGGCTATCGGAACAGCCGCCACAGCAGCCGTCGCACCGACGACCTCCCGTGCGGTGCAAGGTTGCGATGGACCAATAGGCGCCAGCGCCTACGATGAGGAGAACTATGATGGTGGCCAAATTCATTTTTCGAAGATTAAAAAGCGGAAAGCAGGAGGTGTGCGAGGAAGGCGACAAGCCAAGCGACAACACACTGCAGGATTACAACAATCAGCGCCCATTTGCCTCCCAGCTCGCGACGCACGGCAGCGATGGCTGCGACACAAGGCGTATAGAGCAGGCTGAAGACAAGGAAGACGAAGGCAAGGGAGGGCGTCATGATCTCATAGAGGCCCGCATCACCGGGGAAGAGAACACCGATGGTGCCCACAACACTTTCCTTGGCCATGAAGCCCGAGACGAGTGCAGTCACCCAACGCCAGTCGCCCAAACCGAGGGGTGCAAAGAGCGGGGCTATGGCACCAGCAATGTCGGCCAACATGCTTTCGGTCTCATCGACCATCGACATATGCCAGTTGAAGTTGCGGAGGAACCAAATGACGAGCGCTGCCAGGAAGATGACAGTGAAGGCTCGCTGGATGAAGTCCTTGGCCTTCTCCCACATCAGACGGAACGTATTGCGTGCACCAGGCAGACGGTAATTGGGCAATTCCATCACGAAGGGCACAGGTTCGCCCTTGAAGATGAAACGCCCCAGGATGGCAGCCACGAGAATGCCCGTAAGGATGCCCAGAATATAGAGCGAGATGACAATCCAGCTGCCATTGGAAAGGAAGAACTTCATGCAGAACCATCCGTAGATGGCATATTTGGCCGTACACGACATGAAGGGCGTGAGCATGATGGTGAGCTTGCGGTCGCGTGCCGAAGGAAGGGTGCGCGTGGACATGATGGCAGGCACCGAACAGCCGAAGCCAACGAGCATCGGGACGATGCTTCGACCCGAGAGACCCACCTTACGCAGCAGCTTGTCGGACACGAAGGCCACACGTGCAAGATAGCCCGAGTCCTCGAGCATGGAGAGCCAGAAGAAGAGGATGACGATGACGGGCATGAAACTGAGCACCGTGGAGACACCGGCATAGACACCATCGACAACCATCGAGCGGACGATGTGGTTCACTTCGAGCCGCGTGAGCAGTTCGGAGAGTTCCTCGCCACACCAGTCGAGCAGCGTGCCGAACTCCTCCTGTATCCATCCGCCCAGCGAGAAGAAAGTGAAGTAGAAGATAAAGCCGATGATGAGGAAGAAGGCGGGCAATGCCGTCCAACGACCCGTGAGCACACGGTCGATGGCATTGGTGCGCACCTGTTCGCGACTACGATGCGGCTTGACGACCGTCTTGTCGCAAAGTTCCTTAATGAACGCGAATCGCATGTCGGCGA
>Ga0256407_10000765_pt1 | contig 72623 bp, 65 predicted proteins | sample RumenRJG_04DNA_FD_193489 | JGI IMG/M metagenome (GOLD analysis project Ga0256407, IMG submission 193489) | Bovine rumen microbial communities from Lethbridge, Alberta, Canada - RJG_04 | ecosystem: Host-associated > Mammals > Digestive system > Stomach > Rumen | place: Canada: Alberta... | reverse complement strand
TCCCTTCGTCCCAGCTGTCAGCAGGAACTTCTATGGCAACTAAGCACAGCAGTATAGTCAATAGAGTTACTTTATATTGTCTTTGCATAACGTTATTCTTGCTGGTTTTACCAATTCGGAGGCAGAACGATATTCTCCACACCATGTGCCTCTGCAAACAACGGGGAGATTTCATCATCGGTGAATCCGGCGATGCCGCAGCCGATGCGAGTGACGAGGAATGTCAGTTCGAGGTGTTGCTTAGCGAACTGGATGAACTCATCGACATACGGACGGATGGTTTCCACGCCGCCCTGCATCGTGGGGATGGCATAGCTCTGACCTTGCAGACCAACACCCTGTCCCATGATGGCTCCAAACTTGCGGTAGGCGATATAAGCAGCACCGCCGCCGTGCATTCCCTTCAGGTTGCTGCCAAACACGAATATCTCGTTCGGCTCCAACGATGTGATAAACTCTGGTGTAGTACGTTTCTGCTCCATAATATCTGATATTGAAAAATTCATATTAATCTTCGAACGTAATGCTGCCGTACTCGCGACGATACCATTTCAGTGCATCGAGCACCACATATCGGAATCCGTTGATAATAGTCTTGTCTGACAGATTCCCGAACTCCGTTCGCCTACCCGTTGCCTTTCTCTGATGATACATACTGAAGATATTTTCGGCGAAGATACGAAAAAAATCTCATTCGCACTTCTTTTTTCCTGAAAAAATGGATGAGATTCAACGTCGGATGCACTGATTCTTCTGCCAGCAGTGACGGTAAAGCCATTATTTTCGACCACATTGTCAGATATGATACTGTAGACCACGAACTATCCACCATAGGCTAAAACCTCTCCCTGTGGGATACTACTCTTGGTCAATGTCAAGTCAATTAAGAGCACCGCTGTTTCTGGTTCTTCTTTTGGAGTATCTTTAGGCTTCCATGCTACGATATAACGGACTGAAGCAGATCCGACTTGATAGCCTTTTTCTTTCCAAGCATACAGGGTGGCTTGCATGTTTGTTGATAATTTGGCGACCGCTCTATGGGTAATAGGCGCAATGATATAGTTGTCATCTAAAATCAGGCTATCCCCACTTCGTAAGGCTAACACCTCTTTCTTGATAGGTCTGAAGAAATCCAGAAAGACATCTTTGTGCGACAATTGCAACACAATTTCCTCTGGCATAGAATATTGCTGATTGTCAACTCGTTGCTTGTCTGCAGGCAGGTGTGAGAATAGATCACCATTGGTATGGATGAACAGACGGTTCTTTGCGCGGGTTATTCCTACATAATACTGGCGGAAAAGTTGCTCGTCTTTATATGGGCTGTCACCCAGAAGCATATACACATCGTCAAACTCACGTCCTTTGGCCTTATGGATAGTTGACACGACTACCTCCGCATTGGAAACATCACAAAAATCCTCAACCGATGACTCGAATACAAATTCCCAAAGGTCTGTTTGGTATTTGGCTCGATGAACCTGTTCAAACAATTCTGTACAACGTTTCACCAAAGGCAAGCACTGGCTGCCATCAAAATATTCAAAAGTAGAGCACTTTGCTTCTTTCCAAAGTTCGTCGGGGATAAGTGGTGTACTCAACCGTTTTGAAATATACTTCAATAGGTACTTTATCTCAGCCAAATTAGAGAAGCGAAAGCCCTCCATAGACTGTACCAATTTGCTCTGAATACCAAACTTTCTTAGTAATGCGACAAGAATAACAGCCTCTTCATTTGTTTGAGTTAAAATACATGAAGAACCAATGCCTTTATGTGCGATTAGATTCTCAACCAGCGGCTGATACATATACTGAGATGTATGACGTATGATTTCCACATAGCCATTCTCGTTGCTCATGGAGACAATCGGAGTAACCTTCATCCTTTTGCCTATCCCTTTTACAAAGGCATTGGCGAATGCCACCACATGCTTTGAACTGCGGTAGTTCTCTGTCATCTCAAAGAAGCGGCTATTAGGTTCTTTTGATAATTGATAGAGAAATTGTGAGTCGGAACCACGGAACTCGAAGATGTTCTGGTCGTCATCACCAACAGCAATGATGCGCATCTCCTCATTACTATTCATCAAAGCCCTTATTAATGCATATTCCTCGGCACTCATGTCCTGTGCCTCGTCGATGACCAGCACCGTCTTACCGATTTTATTTGGTTCCACCTCACCCTGATTAATCATTTCAGCAGCCCTTGCCACCACGTCCTTTACATCCTCCAGATTTCCTATACGACCCAATAAATCGAAACTATAGGAATGGAAAGTCTTGATTTCCACATAATGGGCAGCCTCACCAATCAAGGACATCAATCGCTGTTTGAATTCCGTTGCCGCTGCACGAGAGAAAGTCAGCATAAGCAGTTGCTCGTGCTTTACGTCCTCAAGCAGAAGGAGTGATGCCAGTTTGTGAACCAGTACTCGGGTCTTGCCGCTGCCAGGACCTGCTGCAACAACAATGCAGCGTGACTCTTTGTCAGATATGATTTCCTTTTGTCGTTCAGACAGCTGTGCAAAGAGTTTTTGGTATTTCTTGGGCGTGATATTCCTTTGAATCTCACGCCCTCGTTCCCCCTTGAAATATTTTGCGATGAAACGTTTATAGTCCATTTGGAAGTAGTCCTGTACATATAGCTGTGCAGCCAGATAATTACGGACCATCAGATTGGCGTATTCGCCTACAATATGAACTTGCTGAATCTTCTGTTTGTAGAACTCGTCTAGCATACGGTAGTCATCCTGCTTATAGCGCAGTTTCATATCTTTCAACCGATGGATGGCCATGGCATTGTATAATACCATGAAACCTCCATCCAGTTTGAGTGCACCAATATTTGACAGATAGAGAAGAGCCTCTTCCACATCTCCTATTTGAACTTCCTTAAATGAGTTGAAAAGAGACTGGCTATTTGTCTTGATTTGGTTTAACAAGTCAACAATGGAGAACTGAACCATCTTGTTGGATGATTCCTCTTTAGTAAGCTCTGGTAATTTACCATAAAGCCATTCTAATGTAAATCGACAGATTTCATGCCTTTGCTCACATCGACTATCAGTCTTGTTCACATCTGCCTGAAGCGTCATTCTAATATTCCGCACAGGGTCTTCCTGTTTACGAATATATCCTTTGATAGTAAGAAAATATAGCAAAGTACGGATGCTCTTTTCGTTGGATGTAGTGATGCCATAGTTCACTGCATCATCGTTCAGTTGTTTGGCAGAAATTACCAGTCCGTCATCTGTAATGCGACTGATGATGTATCGTTCAAGTTTAGCAAATCGTTCAAGTATCATCATCGATTTGCGTTCATTTACACCCTCTTCCTGCATATAGGCTGTAATGTCTTTGCTGTCAGCAAGTATGCCTTCCTGACGCATTCGCATGACGGCTGAAACCACCTCTTTTCTTGTCAACCCAAGGATATCAGCTAAATAATCTACCCGCGACTCTGCCTCTGAGTCCTGCGCTTTTGCGATATGTTTCTGTGAAATCAGTGACTTGATAATCCTGATTGCTTTCTCGCGATCCTCATTGTCAAAAAGCATCGACTCCATAATGCGTTGTCGAGCCTCCTCCATGTTTTTCACTGTAATGCCTGTGGCATAGACATGTGGCATATTATTTCCTCGTTCCAGATACCCTGCTTGTTCCAATGCGGCAATAGCTGTCCGCACACGAGTCTCAATGTCAGGCACAGCATCGCTCCATCCTGCCTGACGGGCTATCTCTAATGATGAGCAACTGACATGAGGACGTTGTCTGGTCATTTTCTTGATAGCCGTCCACACCTGCTGAATCTCACTGATACTAAGCTTGGTCTGGTTCAGCAGTACAAAATGTTTGTCGAGGTCGCTGTCACTATATAGTACGTAGCAACGGGCATTCAATTGAGGGTCTCTACCTGCTCGTCCTGCCTCTTGAACATAATTCTCCAAAGAGTCGGAGATATTATAATGTACTACAAGACCCACATCTTTCTTATCCACTCCCATGCCGAAGGCAGATGTTGCCACAATAATACGAACACGACCAGACATAAACTCTTCCTGATTGGTCACCTTCTCGTCTGTGTCCATTTTGCCATTAAAGGGTAAAGCATTATAACCGTCACGTGTTAGGCGTGCTGATAGCTCATGAGTACGCCGAGTGCGTGCCACGTATACAATGGCTGGACAATCATATTCAGAAAGCAACGCTCTAAGTTTCTGATATTTTTCTTCATCAGTATCGGCATGAACAACTGCGTATTGCAGATTGGTGCGTGTGGCTTTTGACGCATATAGTTCCAAGTTGAGCCAAAGCGTCTGTTTGAAATAATCGCAGATATCCTGAATTACCTTCTGTTTGGCTGTAGCGGTAAAACACGATACTGGGATGGCTTGCTTGCATCCTTTCTTTTTCTGATATTCGTTGATAAACTTTCCAATGTAGAGGTAGTCAACACGGAAATCCTGCCCCCATGAAGAAAAACAATGAGCCTCGTCAATGACAAAGCGTACTACGTGACGAGCCAAGAGAATTTTCTCAATGGTTTTCGAGCGTAGCATCTCTGGAGCTATATATAATAAGGATGCCTCACCGTCCTGTACCCGCCCGATAGCTGTTGCACGAGTAATGGGATCAAGCAGTCCGTTGATGGTAACAGCATCTGTAATTCCTCGTTCCGCAAGGTTATCAACTTGGTCTTTCATTAGTGACTGCAAAGGAGAAATAACCACAGTCAGACCATGCACTGTTCGCCCAGCCATCAATGCTGGCAATTGAAAAGTCAGCGATTTTCCGCCACCAGTGGGGAATATAGCCAACAAGGAACGCCCTTCGACAGCGGCTTTTGCAGCACGTTCCTGTAGTGGCTCACCTTCGTAGGTACGAAATTCGTCGTAACCAAAGAAAGCCTTCAAATTTGAATGGATATCCAAAAAAGAGTTACAAAATTCGCAATCTGGCTCTTGGCAATGTCGCTGTCGCAAGACACTTATCACGTATTCCACTCCCGGATAGTTGTGGAGTACCCACCCTGGCGTGACAGACCGCTCGTCATTGGTGTCTATCAGGGCCAAAGCGTATGCCAACTCTACTGGATATTGCTCTATGATGGCAGTAATGTCTGCATATTGGCAGATGCGTCCTTTATACTCATTCCAAATTAGAGCAGATAAATTTACATGTGCGGGCGCAGTTCCGACCATACTGAGAAAACCCTGAAACTCCTCTTTTCCATGAAGTAGTGTAGATAGAATTCTGCGCTTTCTGTCTGGTAATGACTGCCAGCATGCGATTTCGTCTATCATAAGGTCACGAGCCTTTTCACAGTCGTTCACAGGATTGTTCATCTGTTCACTGATGAGTTTGTCGTCTTTGACAAGCCTGTGATATGGGCGCTCTGGAAAAAGCAAAGGCGACAGATAGAGAGTATCAACTAATGGGATTCTACATTTCCCTTCTGTAAACAGATATTTTGCATCATGATGAATGATATTGTGACCACAGATATAATCCGTATCATGAATAAAAGCTTCAAATTCTTCTTTGGAACAGCCATGATAGACAGCACCATCGTATCGCAGTGCACCTATGTCGTGAATCTTTCGGTCACTCAAACTAACCTCAACATCCACGATAACCCAATGAATGCTTTTATTGCCATCTCTCATGCCACTACCACTATGTATGAATGCAAAATTACGAAAAAAGATGGAGTAACGAAAGAAAATGATAGAATTATTTGCAATTATCTTGTGTTATGCCTGTACTACGTCAAGTTGAATATATTGACAGGGGTGCTAATACTGATAAACCATACTCATTCCACCAATACACTGCATCGTAGAGTGCACAGACATGTGCTTTGATGAAGTGAAGGAATGTTTTATTCAATGTTAAATAAGCTCCCAATGACCTGTCTTGTCTGAACCGATACGGCGTATGCGCCCAAGTGTCTGTAGTGCCTTGATGGTTCTGGCAATGGTGGGACGTGACACGCCACACTCCGTCGCCAGCTGCTCATAGGAATACGTAGGATGTTCATGGATGGCATTGAGTACCGCTTGTCCTGTCTTTGAGAGTTGATGATCATCGGCAGGATTTACAGTATCATTTACAGTATCATTTACAGTATCATTTACAGTATCATCCTCTTCCCGCATCAGTCTCAACAGGTCGAGTTGGGTGGCTATCACACGGTCGGCAATAAAGTCGACAAACACCTCCGGACGGGTATGAGCCGTTTCGAGCGAATAGATGTACTCGTGACGGAGGATGGCAGGAATGATGGCGATAGTATAACCATTACGTAGCAGGGCGAGGTTCATCAGCAGACGAGCCACTCGCCCGTTACCATCGACAAAGGGGTGGATGAATACGAAACGCTGGTGGAGCATAGCTGCCAACTCAATGGGGTGCAGACGTTTCTCGTTCTCATTATACCATTTGACTAGTTTTCGCATCTCTGCAGGAATCTTTGAGACTGCAGCCACAGCATAGCGACTGCCACTGATATATACCTTTACAGTTCGGTAATGTCCTGCTTTCTCCGCATTTATCTGCTGGTAGAATAGTCGGTGCAGGCTGAGGATGTCTTCCTCTGCCAGTCCTTCTTTCTCTGTGATATTGTAGATATAGTCATATGCCTTAGCATGACCGACGGCCTCGTAATGGTCGCGAAGGGGTTTGCCCTCAATGGTCAGTCCGTCCTCTATCACCACTTTGGTTTCTGACTCGGTCAGACTGTTGCCCTCCAAAGCATTACTGGTATAGGTCAGCCCTACACGGTAATACTCACGCAGTGACTTCATTGTCTCTGGTGGCAAGGGACGGTAGGTCGAGATCTTCCGATTGTTGTCATCGGCTTTAGCATATTTCTTTTGCAGATTGTTCATATCTTGTCTTCCAACAATTTTTTCATAAACATCTTTCAGTTATCTATATCCCATAATTATTCTTCCGCTAACAAAGATAGTAATTAATTATCATTTCCTGCCACAAAACAGCACATTATCTATAATAAATTAGGTTTTTTTACAACTTCATGATTTCTTGTTTGTCCTTTAGAAAGAATATGATGGGATTATTTGCAAATAAGATAAGCGGAATTTTGAATAAGTACCTCCTATTGGTGATGGAGGCGGCACCTCCGACCCTTGGAGATAGTTCCTATACCCCCATGGGGATGTCTTGCGTCACCCATAGGAGGTATCGGAGTACACCCATAACTGATATCGGAGTGAGGGATGCGAGGCATCTCCGTCAAATGGAGGCTTTAGTCGGTAGGAAAGTGGGCTTTAGTCGTAATGAAAACAGGCTTCAGTCGGTAACTGAATGCCCGTCAGTCGGTAACTGATTCTATGAAGAATTTTCGAAAAACATATAACCATATAACATGATGTGGCTCAAATGCCGATGTACAAAGGGATTGAAGTATGTTATATGTTGCCCAAACATATAACATACATGTAACATACATATAACATGTTTGCATTTATTAACTCTTCTCCTTTGTTCCGTTAACAGATTTTTGCAAAGTTTTCGTCCAAAACTCTTGACAAGGCGTGTTAAATGTATTAACTTTGCAACGCATTTACCATTGTAAAGTTCTGGATTCAACATCCTAACTTAAAACTATATTCATTCATTTAAATCACCTTTAAAAATGAGTCAAAAGTTAACAATTAGTGGCGAGGCTCTTACGCCTTCGCTAGAGGCTGCTCTGGAAGCGGAGCTGTTTCTCCAAGACAACTATCTGTTCCGTCGCAACGTGCTGAACGGAAAGTTGGAGTTTGCAACCCTTCCTGCTGAGGTGCCCGTCTATCGGACACTGACGCAGGAAGCACTCAACAGCATCGTCATCCGTGCCAAAAGGGAGGACATCTGTGAGGGGAAACCCAAAGGACAACTCATCGACAACGAGGGTGAGATTGACTACGAGCTGTTGTATGCACAAGTGCTCCATGAGATTAGGGAATTAAAAGTACCCTATTGGTTCAATAATGAAGAGGTGAAGCGCATCCAGGAACTGAACCTCAACTACATGGAGCAGAAAGACATTGCCGAGATAGTAAGGACATGTTTCAGAAAACCGGGAGAGCGTGAGAATGCCCAAAAACTCAGCAGCAGACAGATCTTACAAATCATCCAAGCGGAGTATCCTTCCGTCAAAAGTGACCGCAGCACCAAGATACATCTGGGGCTCGCCATGAAAGAACTTGGAATTGAACACCTGTCGTACAATAATCGTCCCCATTATCTGGTGATTCCGGTCAAGAGTGCATAAGTTATGTTATAAGTATGTTATATGTATGTTACATGTTTGGGCAACATATAACATACTTCAATCCCTTTGTACATCGGCATTTGAGCCACATCATGTTATATGGTTATATGTTTTTGAAAGCAACCACTTCTATCTCCACCAACGCACCCTTCGGCAGTGTCTTGACGGCTACTGCTGAACGTGCAGGATAGGACTCAACAAAGAACTCCGCATACACTTCGTTCATGGCAGCAAAGTCATTCATGTCTGCCATGAACACGGTGGTCTTGACGACATCACTCATGCTGAGACCTGCCTCACGCAGAATCGCCTTCACGTTATTCAGCGACTGGCGGGTCTGCTCCTTGATGCCGCCCTCAACGAATGAGCCTGTTGCTGGGTCGATGGGAATCTGTCCTGATGTATATACGAGATTCCCTACTTGAATGGCCTGACTGTACGGCCCGATGGCAGCAGGTGCTGCACTGGTGTTAATTACTTTTTTCATCATCTTAATTCTATTTTATAGCATCGCTCTGCTCTCGCTTACTCGATAAGTTGAACTTCGTTCGACTTCGGTCGTGACTCGGCAGAGCTCAAACGAGTTTGGCTCTGCTCTCGCTACTCCCTCAGTTCAAAATGCTGGAAGTCCTTACACGTTTTCCAGTCACCACCCCACTCAAAGCCTGCCTCGGTGAAGAGCTTGAAGCAGAGGTCGTTATGGTCTATCTTATAGGAGAATGACTTCGTGCGGTCACAGTACTCAGCAGCCGTGGCAGGCTGGATGAAGCGGGTGCCGTCAGCTCTGTCCTTGTAGTAGGGATTATAGAGCGTGTTGATGTCCACAGCCAGTCCACGGGCATGTTTTGAAAGTTTGGTGGAGCCAGCGACGACGCGGTAGCAGAAACACGACGTGTTGTTGTCACGCATCTGTGTCTCGTCATCAGCGCCATAGACATCGGGCAGCAGCATCCGCTGGATGGGGTACTTCGCATCGAAGAGCTGACGCAGGATACGGACCACGCGGTCGGCAATCTCTTTGTTGCAGATCATCTCACCAACATGCATCTGGTTGTCATAGTCCCAGTGCAGTGCACGGATATGACGCAGGTCATCACGCCCGATGTGCGGATTCTCCTTATAAGTCTTTCCCTGCATCCTCGCCCACACACCATCGGGGATAGGCTCCGCAGCGAAGCACTTGTCAAAGCCTCCGTAGGCTGCCACGGTTTTATTCGAGACAGTCTTTCCAGCCTGCCACTCTGTGAGCACCGACGTGTCAGCTGTCTTTTTTTTGTTATTATGGCTGCATGCAGGCAGTGCGAAACCGCAAGTCAGGATGGCGGTCAGCATCCATAATTTCATCATTTTCATTTTTGTACTATCATTTTAACTTTTTCTTACTCTTCTTCCTTCCTGCTTTTCAGTTCGTCCATGTACCCTGCCGTGATAATACCAGAAGGCAGGGCGATGATAGCAATGCCTATCATAGAGGAGATAATACTGATGACCCTGCCCACACTGGAGATGGGATACAGGTCGCCATATCCTACTGTCGTCAATGTGCATGCTGCCCAATAGAACGCATCAAAGAAATTCTCGAAAAGGTACTTTCCCGTCTCAGGGTTTATATCCTCTTCTGCATTGAACATAATGAGTGCAGTTATGAATATATAAAACAAAGCCAACGACAATACCGTCATCAGAATAGTGCTTTGCTTACGGGCAACTGCCAGGATAATCTCAAGCGGCTCAAAATACCTGACGATCTTGAAAATCCGCAATATTTTAAGTAACCGCGAGACACGGACAACTTTGAAAGTAGGAGCTAGTAAATTGAATATCGGGAGGATGGAAAGCAAGTCAATCATTGCCATCAGTGTGAACGGATAGATAACAAAGGCAGTCCAATTTTTCCGTTTTGAGTGTAGGTCTGCTGTCACCCACCTCAGGATATAGTCCATGATAAAACATACCCCGGAGAATAAGTCAAAATACCAAAACAGCCTTATTTGAGTTCTGAACATCAGAGGAAGGATACCCACAATGATGGCAATTAACATCATAAGGTCATAAACCTTATTATAATTATTTCCACTCCCTGGCGTAATTATCTTGTTAATCTTCTCACGTAGTTTCATCATTATCAGCTTTTTATACGGATTATTCGTGGCAAAGATACGAATAAGCGAGAAGAAATCCAAATTTCCTCACTCTTTTTCTATTTTTATTTGTATCTTTGCAACGATAATTCTAAAACAAAATATACTTTAACACTGCAATAACCAACATTCAAACCTTTTATCATGTACGACTATTTAAAGGAAGATATAATATTCTGTATGTTTTACGGAGGAGTGGCGACGATGTCTTTGATAGCAAGCTGCTATCTGCTGTTCCGACAGGGCAATGCCTTTGCCCCTGACATCACATCGCCAGTGCGGTTGAGGCGATGGACCGCAGCGTTCTTTGCCGCCATGGCATTGAGCCATCTGTGGTATCTGCCGATCGTCTATGTTGCGACAAGTGATAATTTGAGAATAGCTTATCTAATTGGCGGACTACTCGACTGCATAACGGTTATACCCCTTTCGGTTATTGTCTTGCTTACTATGCTGCAAGACCGCAGGCGGCCACTGTGGCCCGCATTTGCGCTGACAGCACCATTAGTGGTAATCATCGTCTATTACATGATCAGTAGTCACGATATTCTCATCCCGATGGTCCGCCTGTATCTTTTACTGTTGGGAATCGGTTATTTCATATATATAGTACGCGCATCGAGACAGTACGGCCGCTGGCTGCGTGACAACTATGCGGACCTGGAGCACAAGGAGGTATGGATGAGCTTTGTCGTGGTAGCCACCATCCTTCTGATGTTAGGCTTTTACGCAACAGATCTCGGGGGCAAGGCATACGAATACATTGTTCAGGCATGCGGTATACTGCTTGTCTGCTTCCTCCTGTGGCGCATAGAGACATTAAGCGACCTCAGCATCCAACAGCCGCTTCCCCTGGTCTCCGAACAGGAGACTGTCGCCACTCAGACGGCGGAAGGCAAAGTCCTCCCACCGACTTCCCGAGGTGACATCAGTCTATTGCTGCAGGAGCACTGCATAGACACACAGCTTTTCCTGCTCAATGACCTGACCCTTCAACAGCTCGCCAAGGCTATCGGCATCAACCGCTACTATCTCAGCCAGTATTTCTCCAGTCAGGGCACGACATACAATGCTTATATCAACGGGTTGCGCATCAACCACTTCGTCAGCCTCTACCATGAAGCTGTCGCTGCCCATCGTCCATTCACCACCAAGCAACTGGCTCACGACAGCGGTTACCGGAGCTACAGCACTTTCAGCAACGCCTTCAAACAGCGGATGGGGCAGACCGTGACAGAATGGACGCAGGACGCTGCCAGGTAAGTAGGCATCAAAGTATCATAATATCAAAAGAGCATCCGTCTGTCTCATGCGATAGGCAACAGTTAGAGGGTTGACGAGTTTCAAAATCTGCAAAATCGTTTCAAAATCTGCAAAATCTTTCGTAATGCACAATTATTGATTAGTCCTTTGCAGGATTTTTGCAGGATTTTCCCTATCTTTGTAACATTAAACTAATTGAATAACAAAAAATATCTGAATTATGAAAGAGACTATCATTCTCGGCAACATCATCACGATGGACGAAAAAAAGCCCTTTGCCAAGGCTGCTTTAGTGAAGAACGGTGTATTTGCCTATATCGGCAGTGCGGAGGAAGCGAAGAAACTTGCATGCAGTGACGCACAGGTACTGGACTACGGTGACAACTACATCTATCCCGGTTTCATGGAGTCACACTGTCACGGACACCTGGCTGGATACCGTGCCATCGGACAGGCTAACCTGATGCAGGCTGGTTTCACCAACTATCCCAAATACCGTGAGATCATCAAGGACTTCATTGCGAAGAATCCGCAGCGCAACTTCTATCTGGCTGCCGGATGGGTGGAGAATGAGGAATACGTCACCAAGGCGTACCTGGATGAGATTTGTTCTGATAAGCCACTGATCATGCAGACGGGTGGTGGACACTCCATGCTGCTCAATACCAAGGCAATGGAATGGGCTGGCGTTGACGCAGAGTATGCCAAGAAATGGGGCTATGACCTGGTACACGTGGACAAGGACGGTGAACCTGACGGATACATTTGCGAGGGACCTGTGTTTGAGATAACACCCAAGCTGCCTTCTTCTGTGGAGGACATTAAGGAATATCTGCTCGCATGGCAGGACATTGCCTTCAAGTCTGGCTATACTGCCGTAGGTGATGCCGGTGCGGAGATTGTTCACCGCGATGCTCCTCAGGCATATCAAGAATTGCAGAATGAGGACAAGCTGAAGCTGCGCACCTTCGCCTGGATGTACGTTACCGACAATATAGCCGACCCGAAGGCAGAGATAGCCCGCATCGCGGCTCAGCGTGCTGAGTTGGGCGGTGAGTATTTCAATATTATCGGACCCAAGGCATTCCTGGACGGTGTGACAGAGGCACATACCGGATGGCAGAACCAGGACTATCTGGATCAGCCTGGCTATCACGGTGCAGAACGCTTTAACGACCACGACAAGATGGTGCAGCTGATTGTCGAGGCGAATAAGGAGGGCATGTCAGTGCACGTCCACTCTGAAGGTGGCGGTGCTACGCACTATATGCTGGGTTGCATTGAGGACGCAGAGAAGATTACTGGCAATCTTGACCAGCGCAACGTGTTAGCACACCTGCACTTCGTGACTGACGAGGATGTGAAACGTATGGCAGCAACAGGCTCCGTTCCTGCTGTAGCACCACTCTGGACACCTAAAGTACCTGGCATGTATGAGCAGGAGGTAGGATTTGTAGGACAGGAATTGGCTGATCAGGCTTACCCCATCAAGTCTTTCTATGATGCTGGTCCAACGTGGTGTTCCACTCCGACTATCCTGTCTCACCGATGATGGATATCAAACTCAGCATTTACACGGCAGAGAAACGCAACGTTCCAAAGGAACTCTATGGTGGAGCACTATCCGCACGCAATATGGATGAAGCCATTAACCGAGAGCAGTCGCTCCGCGCCATGACCATCAACGTGGCACGGCTGTTCCACCAGGAGCACCGTATGGGCTCTATCGAGTTTGGTAAACTCGCCAACATGACGGTGTTCGACTGCGACTTCCTGCACGACGATATCGAGAAGGTGGGTAAGGCTAATATCATCGCTACCCTCGTTGACGGAGAAGAAGTTTATAAAGCATAAATAATTATCCCATCATGAATACTAAGAAGTATTTCTCGTACATCTCAGTGATGTGCATAGTCATCAGCATGGGAATGCTCGTTGGCTGCAATAGCAAGCCTACTGCCGACCTCGTGGTCTATGGCAAGATCTTCACTTCCGACAGCAGCAAGATTGTGGAAGCCTTTGCTGTGAAGGACGGCAAGTATATCTATGTCGGTGACAAGGCGGGAGCCGAAGTCTTCGTGGAAGAGGGAAAGACCGAGGTGGTGGATTACACCGGAAAGGGTCTTGTGATGCCTGGCTGCGGCAATGGCCATGCACACTATTCACTGGGGTATGCCATTCAGGCTGTCGGAACTGTCATGAGCAGGGATGATGATGTGGACAAGTTCTTCAAGGAAATCGTACCCACTGCTGTCAAGAAAGCAAAGGAAACTGGGGCAAAGTTTGTCTTTGGCAGCGGTTGGGAGATGATGAGGTTTCCTAAGGACTTATGTTACCGCAAGCAACTGGATTCCATTTGCAGCGATATTCCCGTCTACTTTGCCGATGAGGAAGGTCACAAGGGACTGGCAAATACCATCCTGCTGAAAAAGGCTGGTCTCATCAAGGAGGATGGCACCGCTGGTAAGACAGAAATACGCGGAGGAGAGATTGTACTGGATGCCGATGGTATACCTACCGGCTACGTGAAGGAACAAGCAGGTACATACGTACGTTCTTTTATGGACAATGAAAACCTCTTTTCTATTGACATCGCCAAGGCAAACATGGCAAAGATTCAGGAGCAACTGCTGTCTGAGGGCTACACAATGTATCTCGACGGCTACTCCTCCTATTTCTTCAATGACAACTTCTACAAGGCTGCCCAGCAGATGGACCAGGCCGGTGATATGCACTTCGTATTAGGTGCGGCATGGGAGATGGACAGCTGGATGGATGTGGACAAGACATTGGAGAAGGCAAGTAATACGAAGAAATACGAAACCAATCACATCAAGACGAATTGGATCAAATTATTCATGGACGGCACAGTGGAAAGCGGTACCGGATTTATAGAACCGCTCTATGTGGACGGACACCAGGGCATTCCCAACTGGTCGGAAGAGGAACTGACGGAGATCACTCGAAAAGCGAACGCAAAAGGAATCACCATGCACGTTCATGTCATGGGAAACAAGGGTGTCACCCGCATTGTCAACGCCTACGTCAACGCTGGAAAGAAAGAGATGCGTAATACACTGGTACACGTATATGGTGTCAACGAACCCGACTATCAGCGCATGGCTGACAACAATATCTACGTAACCTCAGGAATGCTTTGGCATCATGCCGACAAGGAGATACAAGAGGAACTGCTTCGCATACTTCCTGAAGGCATGAAAGACAAGGGTTATCCGATGAAGTCCTTCTTCGATCATGGCATCAACTTTTCCTCACACTCTGACTTCCCTGCACTGTGTGGCAGTCCTGACGACCCCTTCGGTATCATGGAAATTGTCGTCACTGGCATTTATCAGCCCGAGCAGTCGTCACCTTGGTGGACAGAGGAGTTGCTGACCCGTGAGCAGGCACTCAACGCACTGACCATCAATGTCGCCAAGCAGATGTTCCTTGAGAATGAGCGAGGCAGCATCAGTACTGGCAAGTATGCTGACTTCCTCCTCGTCGACAAGGATGTGCTGACCTGTCCGGTAAATGAGATTCACACGGCGAAGCCGGCAGCCACCTACTTTGAAGGAAAGAAAGTTTTCTCCATGCAAAACAAAAAATAAGACATGATGAGAAAACTGAAACGATGGGTGCTTCCTGCCATCTTGATTGGTGGCATGGTGAGCATTCTGACAGCATGTAAGAACAATAAATCCGTAAACGAAATGAGTGTAGATGAGATCAAAGAGAAAGTAAGAGCTTTCTATGGTGAGAATAAAGAGATAAAAGACGGTAATTACGACAAGTCGTTGGCGGTCAAGTGCATCAATGGCACTTTCGTCGGCAAGAAGACGGATAATACCATTACTTTCAGAGGCATTCCGTATGTCGGCAAGCAGCCTACTGGGGAACTGCGCTGGAAAGCGCCGGTGGACGTTATGCCGAATGACGGTGTTTATGAGGCATACTATAATGCGAAAAGCGCACTCCAGCCAGAGGTAGAGGTGTCTTCTCTCTACTACCAGGGCGAGGACTGCCTGTATCTGAATGTATGGAAGACAGCCAAGGTGAGTGAGGAGAAGAAACCCGTCATCGTATGGGTACATGGCGGTGCCTATGAGTACGGCGGAACTGTTGACCCCCTGTATGATTTCCACAACTTCGTAGAGGAGAATCCGGAAGTCATCGTTGTCAGCGTCGCTTACAGACTGGGCACCTTAGGTTTCCTCCACTTGTCGCACCTGCCTGACGGCAAGGACTATCCTGATGCGCAGAACCTGGGACTCCTGGACCAACGGAAGGCATTGAAGTGGGTATATGAGAACATTACCGCCTTTGGTGGTGATCCTGATAACGTGACCATCATGGGTGAGTCTGCTGGTGGTGGAAGCGTGACACAACAGACATTGCTCAAAGATTCCTGCCAGTATTTCAAGAAGGTCATTGCCATAAGCGGCACTCCTGGCTTGTCAAGGTCTACGGAACAGGCTATCGCATGTACGAACGACTTGATGGAAGCATTAGGCTGCAAGACCGTAGCCGACCTGCAGAAGGTCGATGTCAACAAACTCGTGAGCACTGCGACAGAACTGCTGTCTTTGCGCATGGCTCCGGAAAGAGACGGGAGATTGCTGCCGCTGAATCCGTGGGAGGCTGTGGCAAACGGTGCGGTGAAAGATATCACGTTCCTGCATGGTGTTAACAAGGACGAGATGAACTTCTTCTTGGTAGGAATGGGTGGACCAGAGCCTTTCAATGAGTGGGCCGCTGACCGTAAGGCAAAGAAACTCTCCCTGATGACGGATGAGGAGAAAGCACTGGTGGAAAGCTTCTGCAAAGACGTGAAGGGAGAGAGCTACGAGCCTTACTGCCGTCTGTTCAGCCAACTGATGTTCAACGCACCGTGCCTCAGACTGTCGGAGGAACAGACCAAGGCTGGCGGTAAGTCATACACCTACTACTTTACAGTAGAATCCGCTGTGCCGATGATGAAGAGCGCACATGGAATGGCACTGTCACCATTGTTCAAGCACCCGGAGTTGGACGGTGATACGGGACGAGCCTTTGACGAGACCTTCTCGAAGACCATGCGTAAGATGTGGGTACAGTTTGCCAAGACCGGTAATCCGTCGCTCACTGCCGACATCTCGCCTGACGGCAAGGCGAAAGAATGGCCCCTCTACGACTTGAAAGACAGGGAAGTGATGGTTCTGGATGAGTTTAATATCCATCCGGAAAAAGAATCACAAAGAAAGATCGTGGATTGGGACAGATCCTATTTCCTGACTAAGTATTATAGCTTCTAACAAATTAGGTAATGAAGAAATCTTTTTTAATATATGGTATAGCATATTTTATATTGCTGATATTTACATTGGCATTGCTGTATGCGTACCCGAAACTTGAGCTTCACCTATTGTTGAATTCCTATCACACGAAAGTCCAGGATATATTCTTCACCTATTACTCCATGCTGGCAGAGTGGCCACTATATGTTCTGGCCCTTCTCCCACTCCTCTGGAAGAAAATAAAGATAACCATTTTCTTCGCCCTCTGTGAACTGTCAGGAGGTGTGGTATTACAGATCCTGAAACATCTTATCAGTATGCCACGCCCCTACAGCGCATTTGAGAATTACCCCGATATGGTCTTGCCCGTAGTGGAAGGTGTCAGCTTGCATAGCAGTAACTCCTTCCCATCCGGGCACGCCTCTACATTCTTCGTATTTTGCACATGCTGCGCTATTTTCCTGGCATACCGCTATCAGCTCAAAGCCGGGAAAAGAAGTCACAAAGCATTGATGCTGTTTGATTTCTCGCTGCTGATACTCTTGTCACTGGCAGCACTGGGTGCCTACTCCCGTGTCTACCTTTCACAACACTTCCTGTCGGATGTCTGTATGGGTAGTGTCATTGGTTTTGTAACCCCGTGTCTGATGTTTTACTTTGGCAAAAACAAAATCTTAAAACTGAAATCGAATACAAATACTATAGAAAACAGAGATGCGACTGCTTAAATACCTTATACTTTTCATTGGACTTAGCGCCTGCGGTCAGACGAGGGCACAAGGGGGGCTAATTTCTTTTGTAAAGAAAGTTGGCACATTCATTGACTCCATGTCAGTCAGAGGTGTTGACAGACGCTACATTGAAGCACCAAAGAGACCGTGGCAGCTGATTCTGAAAGGCAATATCAGCCAGACAGCAGTGAATATGAGGACCGATGGGGAAATACTTGGCTTGAAATACAATGCCGACATGAAATTCAAGACCGTCCCGTCCCAGTATATCGGTGTGTGGGCAGGGTACAGAGGTTATGGAATAGGCTACACGGTGAATATCGGTGGCGACAAGGGTAGCAACTTCACCATCGGTGCCACCGGAGGGGCGTACGGCATCCATGTCCGCATCCACTCGTTTGACAACAGCCATCCGAACTTCAATCTGGAAAGCGACTTACTATCAGAGAAAGAGAGGGAGGAATTGGCTAATACGAAGCTCGCCGACCCCATCCATGTGAATACCGTCATCGCAGACGGCTACTATCTGTTCAATGGCAAGAAGTTCTCCTATGCGGCAGCCTACGACCAGTCAGTGATCCAGAAGCGCTCGGCGGGTTCGCTGATGGCGGGTGCCATGTTCAATTATACGCATATCAACTACGCCAAGGACTCTAACGCCGACATGATCTATCTCACGAAGGGACTCGGCAGGGTGAAGCTGTGGCAGGGAAGCGTAGGGGTAGGCTATGCATACAACTGGGTACCAGTCCGCGGACTGCTCATCAACGCTCTGGCAATGCCCATGCTGACCTTTGTCAACAAGCTCAAGGCGTACGGTTATAGTACCAATATCCCGGAAATGATGAAAGAACCCATATTCTGGGATAAGAAGATTTCCTACGAGGAGTGGGACAAGTGGTATTATGAGAACGCACGTATAAGCCCTGCTGGCGATAAGACGCTTAACAGCGGTGTCAGCATCGGTTTCGATGCCCGTGTGTCACTGTCATACAACTTCGGGCGTTATTTCTTCAGTGCATTCGGACAGTTCAACAATATCCGGTACCATCACGATAACACCAAGGGACATCTGAACGACTGGTTCGTCAACACCTCTATAGGCATACGGTTATGATACTATTAAGTAAATTCAATAACAGTACATTTTGAAATGATTAAATTTATTAACTAAACGAGTAATAATATGAAAACTAGATTCAAGACAAATGCCAAGATCATTGACATTCTGATTACGGCAATCGGCGGCACACTGTCAATCGGTATAATGCTTTATGCCATTTTTCATTTCGGACTGCGCGAGACATGGCCCGAACTTGTACTTAATATATTCTATATCGCCTGTCTGGTAATGATATGGATGTATTTCTTCAAGTATCGTATCACTACCCATCAGTTCAACTACTGGTGCACCCTCTCAGTGGGCATGACGGTATTGCTGCGTGATATCCTCTTCCCACCTCCCTTGGCATTTTACTCCTTACACCTGATATGTCTGACGCTGTCAGTGCTGCTGCTCTGCACACTCACCTTCTTTTATGCCCGTAAGGACTGGCAGAGCTATACGAAGACCAATCTGTGGACAATCTGCATCATAGACATGATCATTGCCGCACTCTACAACTATGACATCTTTATTGAGACCTCTGATGTGTACACCGACTATCTGATGTGGGAAATCTGGATACGTCCTACCATCACCTACGGTCTCGTGGCATGTTTCGTAGAAGAAAGGAAAAGGCAGTAACAGCTCACACGCAAGCTTTCAAATGCTGGCGCACCGTCTTACGGGCAAGACCTAACTGATTCTCTACTCGTTTATAGTCCTCGCCCAAAGATTGTGAGATCTCACTCACCTTCATACCTCCGTAGATATGAAGTCTGTAAACCTCCCTGCATTTCTCTGGGAGACGTGCCAAGGAAGATTCCATCCTTTCCATGAGCTGGCGAGCAGAAAAGACCGATTCCATCGACACTGACGTGTCGATGGAATGGTGTATATAATGCTCATACTCCTCATAGACACGACGACGGCGGAAATAGTCTGTCACCATGTTACGCGCCATGGTATAAACAAGATTAGGTAATGAATTGCTGATGAGATGCTGATGTGATAGCAGGCGCAGGAAGAGGTCCTGGACCATGTCCTGAGCCTCTTCTCTGTCCTGAATGCGAAACGTGATAAAATCGACGATTTCATCGCGATTGCACTGATAATAGTTAGTAATTATGCTTTGATTATTCATTGACGACTTTCTTAATCGTTCCATCCTCGTTATAGAACAAACGCTGCACCTTCAGACTGCGCAGATGGGTGACATCGTTAGAGGGAACACAATCGTGATAGAACAAATACCACTGTCCTTTGTATTCCACGATGCTATGATGGGTTGTCCAACCGACTACCGGGTCAAGGATAACGCCCTGATAGGTGAATGGTCCGTAAGGGTTGTCACCGATGGCATAGCAGAGGAAATGACTGTCACCTGTAGAATAAGAGAAATAGTACTTTCCGTTATATTTGTGCATCCATGATGCCTCAAAGAAGCGATGTGGGTCACCAGCCTTCAATGGCTCACCGTTCTTGTCGAGGATGACAACAGAGTGAGGAGCCTCAGCGAACTGCATCACGTCGTCACTCATACGAACGACGAAGCTGGGCAGAGCGGGCACGTCAGCCGGTGCATAGAGCTGTGTCTTCTTGTCGGCGGCAGGACCCAGGTCGATGCCCTCCTTCTGCAACTTCTCAGGAGCCTGGTACCACTGCAGCTGTCCGCCCCAGAGTCCTCCGAAGTAGCAGTATATCTCACCGTCATCGTCTTTGAACACGCAAGGGTCAATAGAGAAAGAGCCACGGATAGGCTGCTCCTGTGCTACGAAAGGACCTTCGGGCTTGTCAGCAACGGCAACACCGAGGTGGAACACTCCATTATAGTCCTTAGCAGAGAAGATCAGGTAATATTTGCCGTTTTTCTCCACGACATCATTATCCCACATCTGCTTCTCTGCCCATGCCACATCCTTGACATCAAGAATCACGCCATGGTCGGTAGCCTCATCGTTCTCCACATCATTGAAAGAAAGCACGTGGTAGTCCTTCATCTGGAAGTGACCACCGTCGTCATCGAAGGCATGACCAGCCTCGCGGTCATGGGAAGGGTAAATATACAATTTACCGTTAAACACATTGGCTGAAGGGTCAGCCATGTAATCACTCGGGAATAAATAACGTGGTAATTTTGCCATAGTCAGTAGTTGTTTAAAATATTATTTTACTAAATCTATCAATTTCTGCACAAAAGGTTTCGGCTTGTTCTGACGGTCGAAAAGAGTAGCGTAGTCGGTACGCCCAGGAATGGGGAAGTCGTTACGCCAGGAGTTGCCGTCGTTCAAGCACCAGAAGTTCACCCGGAGGATATCCTGATGGTGGCGCAGCAGCATCTGGTAGAAGCTGACCCAGAACTGTTCTATTTCTTTCTCTTTCTCCTTCGTCAGTCCATTCTTATATGGATCCATCTCAGGGCGATAAGCAAACTTGTCGCTGACATTCGCACCAGAGAACCCGTAAGGATTAGGAAGTACGGAGAGGTCGAGTTCCGAGAAAAAGGTAGGCACACCGGCAGCGGCTATTGTCTGGATGGAGTGCTCGTATTGTTTGATGACCGTATTGTCCACATTATCCTCCAAGATGATATGTCCCTGCATGCCAATGGCTGTGACAGGGAGCCCCTGCTGTATCAGCGGGCGGAAGAAGTTGACGACACCCTCTACCTTCTTGGGCTTGTTCATCGAGAAGTCATTATAGAACAACTGTATCGAGGGGTCTGCCTCATGGGCATATTGGAAGGCAAGGGGAATATAGTCTGTTCCCAATATCTGATAGAAGAGACTCTTTCTGGGTGTACCGTCATCCTCAAATGCCTCATTGACGACATCCCATGCGTCAACACGGCCCTTGAAATGACTGACTACCGTATAGATATGTTCACGCATACGTTTCTTCAATACCTCTGCAGACACCAGGTTACCTTTCTCGTCATAGTGGAACCAGGGAGCGCATTGGGAGTGCCATATCAGACAATGTCCCATTACTTTCAGGCCGGCAGCCTTTGCCTTATTGACAAACTGGTCTGCCAAGGTGAAGTCATAGACACCCTCCTTCGGATGAATCACCTCGCATTTCATGCAGTTCTCAGCAACCACCCAGTTAAAGTTCTTGGCGATGACAGCCCAGTCGGCAGCCTGCTCGCCATCCACCTCCCACTGGTTGACACTGACACCCGTATACCAGTAGTCACGGTAAGCATTCCATAACGTGTTCTCTGTAGTGTTGAGGCAGTTTTGCCCATCCGCGCTTCTCAGCGCAGATTGAGCAAATACTACTTCAGCTGTAATCACTGAAAACAATACAACTACTAACCTAAAAATCTTCATAATAATCAAATGTTTTATGTCTGCTGATAAAAAAATTATTTAACGCCATTGTTCCGCCGGCGGATGTTCAACTCCGCCTGCATCTTTCTATTATACGTTTTAGTAATCGGATAAAATAGCAAGGCTACCACACCGATGCCAAAGAGAAAAGCCGGAATGAGAGAGCTGACAAGACGTATACCCTGCAGGGCTACCGCTGATTGCGTCTCATTCTGACCTGACACATATCCGAAACATGTGAGGATTGTTCCAGCAAAAGCCCCTCCTAACCCCAATCCTGCTTTCAGGGCAAAGGAAATCCCTGAGAAACAGAAACCAGTAGCACGACGTTTACTGACATATTCCACATGATCCGCCACATCTCCCATCATTGCCCACAACAACGGGACTGTAGGAGCATAAGCTAATGATTTTAATATGCAAAGTCCAAAGATGAACGAGATGTCAACAGGTGATGGCAAATAGAACATAGCAGTAAAGACACTTGTCAGAAACAGGCAAACGATAAAAGTACTCTTCTTGCCGAATTTGTTGGCAAGGAATCTTGACAGGAAGATGATTCCGAATAACTGAATAACCGCTCCCACCATATTAAATAAGGAGAACCCGATGGAATATGCGTCAGAAGAATCATGTGCCACCAAGTTAAAACCATTGAGAATGGAAAACCATAGTCCACCCTTCTCCTGCCCTACGTCTGTCAGTCCCAACGTCCCCAAGAAGTCAAACATAGTTTTCTGGTCTACATGATACTGGAAATAGTAATTCATGGAAGCACCCCACATGGAGATGGTAATGAAGATGAACAATACCAGGACAAACAGTGAACGCCAGGATATATTGGACACGGTATTCACCACATCCTCCCTCATGCTCGACTTCTGGGAAGGTGGCGGAAGGATACGCTCACGTGTCGAGAAGAAGGTGATTAATAAAAAAACAAAGGAAACAGCAGCAAATAAAGCGATGGTCGTCACCCATCCCTGCTGCACCTCTCCTGTTTCCCCTCCGAACTTATTGACCAAGGGCAATGTCAGACCCTGCACAACGAATTGCGCTATGCTGACGGCGATGAAACGATAGGTATTTATACTTGTACGCTCCCTGATGTCACTCGTCATGACACCACCCAAGGAAGAATACGGGATACTGCTTAACGCGTACATTATTATTAATAGCAGATAAGAAACAGTCGCATAGACAGCAACCAGTCCTTTCTCCTCTATCCCGGGATTATAGAATGCCAATACATAAAACACGCTGAAGGGAAGCGCTGTCCACAACAGCCAAGGACGGTATTTACCCCAACGGGTATCAGTACGGTCGCAGAGAATCCCTACAAACGGGTCAATGAAGGCACCCAAAAGACAAACAAGCAAAAGAATAGAACCAGCGACTGCTCCTTCTAAACCAAAAACATCGGTATAAAACTTCAATTGGAAGACCATCATCACCTGGAAAACCAGATTAGCGGCTACATCTCCCAATGAGTATCCGAGTTTTTCGCCAATAGAAATTTGTTGTCGCTTGGTTACGTTCATTATTTTAGATTTAGAATATTTTTATGCTGCAAAGATACAACAAATCCTTCAAACTATTTATTCGAATTTGTTACATAAACATACCCCAATTGTTTCAGCAAGTAAGAAAAAACCACTTTTTTTCCGTTTCATCGTCTTTTTTTATTATTTTTGCACCAAAATAAACATTTTTTAATTCTATCATGAGGAAGTATAAACTAACTATCCTTTGTACCTTTCTTGCGTTCCTGACTACAGAGGTCGGCGCAAAGGTGAAATTACCCCAGTTTTTCCAGTCTGGCATGGTCATCCAGCGTGGTAAGCCCGTCCCTGTATGGGGAAAGGCTGATGCAGGAGAAAAGTTCAGTGTGCGGATCAACAAGTTCAAAACAGTTATTATTGCCGATTCCAACGGTAATTTCCGTGTCGATTTACCTGCCATGAAAGCGGGCGGTCCCTACACGTTAATGGTGGGCGATGTGGTATTGACCAATGTGTTGGTTGGTGACGTATGGCTTTGCTCCGGACAGTCGAATGTGGATGTTACGATAGAGCGTGTCTATCCACAGTATACGAAAGAGATAGACCAGATGGCAAACGACCAGGTCCGTCTGTTCCGTATTCAGAACGAGACGAACACACATGGCGTTCAGGACGATATCCGTCCTACCTCCATCAACTGGAAATCACTGACCAAGGAGAATGCTTGGCAGTTCTCCGCCTTGGGTTCTTTCCTTGGAAAACGGATGCAGGAGCAGCACGGCGTACCACAGGGTATTATCGTCAATAGCTGGGGTGGTACACCGATAGAGGCATGGATCTCTGCCGACACCCTGCGGAAAGACTACCCCCTGCAGATAGGAAAGACCCTTCTCTTCCAGAAAGACGAGTATGTCCAGGCACAGACAAAAGCGAATCAGTTGGCTGACCAGCGGTGGTATGAGGTACTGAATGAGAGCGACCCTGGTATGCAACAGCATTTCACTGCCCTTGACTATGATGACTCTTCATGGAAAACCGTCCATCAATATTCGATGGAATGGGCAAAAAAGGACGGTAGAGGGATTGTCGGAAGCATCTGGCTCCGCCAGCATGTACATGTTGATAAGGAACATGCCGGCAAACCAGCCCGCCTGTTATTGGGTACCCTTTTCGACGCTGACTTTACCTATCTGAACGGGAAGGAGATCGGACGCACCTATTATCAATATCCCCCACGCCGTTATGATATCCCGGCAGGACTACTCCGTGAGGGTGACAACGTCATCACCATCCGGTTCATCAATAAGTACGGTATTGCCCATTTCATCCCCGAGAAACCTTATATAATAGCCTTTGGTGACGACCGTTACAGTCAGAACCCCATGCCCAAGGACGTGATTCCGCTGAGTGAGAACTGGTTGCACCATGCCGGTGTCTCCATGCCGTCATGTCCCAGTGGTGATGTCTCCCTTCAGAATCTGCCCAGTACCTTATATAATGCGGTGGTCTATCCCTTGGCACCTTATGCCATCCGGGGAGTGGTCTGGTATCAGGGAGAGTCAAATACAGGGAATCCTGCACCCTATGCAGACCTGCTACGTAAGATGATGAACAACTGGCGTACCCTCTGGAAGGATCCCAAGCTGCCCTTCTGTATCGTTCAATTGGCGAATTATGACGGACGGCAGCAGACTGGTATGCCCCAACCGATGACGGAACAGCCGATGCCTGTCAACAGCAACTGGGCAAGACTTCGTGAGGCACAGCGACAGGTGGCAAAGGAAGACCCATACGCTACCCTTGCCGTCGCCATAGACCTCGGTGAAACCGTCGATATTCACCCCTTGCGTAAGAAAGAGGTGGCAGAGCGTGTAGGTCTTTGTTTCGACCATCTCGCTCTCCATAAGAATGTTAAACTCTCCCCACAGCCCATCCATGCCCAGATGGTTGACGGCAAGGTCGTGGTGACCTTCGACCAACCTCTCCGCGAGGGTGAGCAGGCTACCTTCGAGATAGCTGGTGCCGACCACAAGTTCATCAACGTCAAGGCTATCGCAAAAGGCAATCAGGTATCGTTGGAATCGCCTGTTTCTGCTCCTGAAAAGGTACGTTACGCATGGAAAGACAATCCCGTCCATGCCCACCTGGTTTCTGAGAAGGGACTACCCTCTCCACCCTTTGAGCTATCTGTTAACCCATAAAAGAAAAGAGGTGAGCCGAAAAGACTCACCTCTTTTTTCTTACCTCTTACCTCAAGATTATTGCTTTTCCTGATGACGTGCCTCAATCTTCCGGTTGATATCGTCAATCACCTCGTCACTCAGCTCATACTTGGAGATGATGAACATGGCGACAATCAACAGGATGGCAGGGATGATACATACGAGCCAGCGGATGCCTTCCTGAGCCAGCGGAGTCTGAAGCTCCAGATCGTTCATGAAGTAAGCACCGGCAGCATTACCTACCGACATCATGGCAAAGGCAGTGATGAAGAACAGGGCGATCACACGGAGAGGACGGTTGCGTCTGAACTCCATCCACAAGTCGCTGACTTTCACGTTCTCTGCCTCAGAGGCATCCATCACGACACGCTCCTTGGTCTGAGAGAAACAGAAGATGAGCAGGGCAAGACCTACCAGTGAATAGATCAGCATGGTATAGAACCACGCACTGGAGTCCTTAGGCAGTGTGGTAGCCTCCTCAGCAGGTACGTAGTTGGTCATGGCGAGTACCAAGCCGGGAACAACACCACCGAGTGCCATACCAGCCTTGAAGAAGATACCCGTCAGGGCGTTCACGATACCGGCGATACGGCGACCCGTCGTATACTCCGCATAAGAGATGACCTCAGGAATCAGTGCCCACATATAGCCTGTTGCCACGATCACACCAGTAGACTTGATGAACTGGGCGATATAGACGAGTGTGATATTCTCTTTCACCGTACCCATCTTGCTGATAATGTAAAGTAAAATCATACCGACGATGGCAATGCCAAGGAAGATATAGAACATATTCTTCTTACCCACCTTCTTCTTAATAGCAGGAACAAACGGCATGAAGATGAAGGAAGGGAGGGAACCCAGTCCCATGAACAGTGCCATCTCCAGGGGCAGTGTCTGCGACGAGGCGAAGATGGCAACGATGATGGGCACACCTGCCGATACGGCAAGACCTCCGACATTCGCCATCCACATACGTACGGATGTCAAAATGGTGATTTCATCGGTATCTCGTGTCAGGGAGGAGTTCAACGCACCATAGGGAACATTGATTAATGTATAGAGCATCGACATACCCACATACGTCAGATAAGCATAGATAAGGGAGGGAGCGAAACCGTCCCAGAAACAGAGGATGGCAAGGATTGTCAGGGGGATACCACCCATCACCAGATAGCTGCGATACTTACCCCATGCCGGATTATGCTTATCGACGAAGGTACCTACCAAGGGATCCCAGAGGACATCCACCAGTCGTACCACGAGGAACATCGTACCAGCCAGACCCGCTGACTTGGCAGCGTCACCGCCCAGTACATAAACATCGGTATAGAAGAACAATAGATACATGCAGATAGTCTGATAAATCAGATTCTGCGCCAAGTCACCAGCACCGAAACCGATGCGTTGCACCCATGAGAGCTTATAGAAGCCTTTCGTCTCTTGAGTATTTTCTAAAACTGTTGCCATTGTTGTTATTGGTTAATTGAACTTTTGTCTTCAGTCACAGGAATGATGCTGCAAAGATAATCATTTCTGTCCGATTATTTGTCTTTGTTTGTTACAAAAAACTACCCCAATTGTTTCATCCCTTGGCAACAGACAAAAGTTTAACTTTTGTAAACAGTCGTGTATTTACTGTTCAGATACCGATGAAATGGGCAAAGTCAGAACCAAGCGGGTGCCGTTCTCATAACTTTTGTCGATAGCAATCGCACCACCCAACTGGATGGCTATCTTACGGCTCAGGGTCAGACCGATGCCGAAACCTTGCTGGAAGGAGTCTATCTTATAGAAACGCTCAAACACTTTCTCCTGCTGGTCCTTGGGGATTCCTAGCCCCGTGTCGGTAACGATAAAGCGGATGCAGCCATGGTCGGGACTCTCATGGACGAAGAGCTCCACCTGTCCCTCTTTCGTGAATTTAAGGGCATTGCTGAGGACTTGGCGGAGGATGATACTGATACCACTCTGGTTGCTCTGGATGGTAAAGTCATCAGAAACCTTCGTAGAGAACCTCAGTTTCAGGCGCCCCATGTTTTTCGTCTCTGCCTCATCCATCATCTGCCGGCAGAGGGTATTGACCACGATCGTGTCATCCTTGCGGTAGCGTTCCTTGCTCTCATCTTGTGCGAATTCCAATAAATCGTTGACAATATCCGTTATGGCTGTCGTATTCTGGCTGATACCTTTGAGCATCTTGTTACGCTCCTCCTCGTCCAAGTCATAGTCTGGATTCGTGATAACCTGGGCATAACCCGTGATGACATTCAAAGGTGTGCGTATCTCATGGCTGACATGCTCAATGAACAAGGTCTTCATGCGGTCCGACTCCTTCGCCTCGCTCAGGGCTATCTCCAGCTGTTCGTTCTGCTGGAGGATCTTTTTCTGGTAACGGCGGCGAGTGAAATAGCGCCAGAAGAGCAGTGCGATAATGGCGATCAGCAGTACGACGACAGCCGTCAGCCAGTACAGCCTTGTCCTGATAACCTGCTGTTGTGCCTTATACACCTCCATCTCGGCATTCATCTCGTTCATGTTCTCATGGATGAAATTGGCATTCAGCGAGTCGACGGCATTGATCTTGCGCTGCAGTTGTCGGATGACCATATTCTTGTCACCCCTCAGCTGATAGAGCTGGATAAGCATGTCGAAATGCCCCATGTTCTCCGAATAGAGCGATTTGTCCTGTATCAGGCGGATTGCCTCTTCGTAGTTGCCGGTGAATACAGCATTGATGGTCTGGAAGATACCGTCGTTCTGGTCGTCCTGCAGTTGGTTGGCTGTCTTATAGGTATTGTATTCTTCCTGCAACCGGAAGAACGATCTCCGGTCGTTCTTGAAGAAGTAGGCGAGTGCCTTCATGGTCTGCCCGTAACTGTAATGACTGGGGAATTCCTTACAGAGCGGCAGGCAACGCTCCACCAGTGTGATAGCCTCGTCAGGATGGACGGAAGTCTCCAGGTTAGCCTTGCCCAGCAGTGCCCCTATCATACCGATAGTGTCTTTCGGAGCCACCAGACTGATCGCCTTGTCGCTATAGTAGCGTGACATCCTGTAGTTGCCCCTGTCCTCATAGATGGTCGCTATCGTACTGTATATCATGTCGAAGTGTCCGTCGTTATTCTCCTTCATCTCCTCCAGGATCTCCTTCGCCATCTTCAGTGCCTTACTGGTGCGGTGCATGTTGATCTCGTAGGTCACCTCATTGACACGGAACACCAGATAGCCCTGCCGCCCGTTCCTTCTCTGCATGATGTCCCTCACCTGCTGGTTGATCTCATAGAACTCCCGCTGCTGGTCGGGTTGGTTGAACAACTCGTAATAGCGTTGCATCACCTTCTGCTCCTCCTTGGTATAAGGCTCAGCCGCCTTCAGGGAAGAGGAAAGTAATAATGAGAAGAGACAGATTAGCAGTAGTTTGGGATTCATAGGCTATGTCTTTTTCCGGAACATGCAGTATAGTCCGATGATGATGAAGGGGATGGAGAGAATCTGTCCCATGTCGATGGGCAGTGATGCCTCGAATGCCTCCTGTACCTCCTTGGTGTATTCGATGAAGAAGCGGAAGGTGAAGATATAGGTGAGACAGAAACCGAAATACCAGCCCGTCCCGATCTCTGGCAGGTACCCTCCCCGAGACTCACTGAGTCTCGGGGTCCCTCCCTTCTTATGCAGCCACCACATCAGGAAGAAGAGGATGCCATAGGCTATCGCCTCATACAGTTGTCCGGGATGCCGTGGATAGTTGTCGACACGCTCGAAGATGAATGCCCAGGGCACCTCCGTCACCTTACCGATAATCTCGGAGTTCATCAGGTTGCCCAGTCGGATGAAACAAGCCATCGAGCCGGTGGCAATGGCGATATTGTCCAACACCCGCCACAGGCTGAGCTTTGTCTTCCGCACATAGAGCCACAGGGCGATGATCAGTCCGAGGGTACCGCCATGACTTGCCAGTCCCTCATAGCCGGTGAACCTGAAGCCACCGTCTGCCAGGAAGCGGATAGGCAGGAACATCTCGATGATGCCTTTCCCGGAGGTCAGGAAATAGTCGGGCTCGTAGAAGATGCAGTGTCCCAGCCGGGCACCCACCAGGATGCCGACGAAACAATAGAGGAAGAGGGGATCAAACAACTCTTCCTTGATCTTCTGCTCCCGATAAAGCTGACGCACCAACAGGTAGGCGGCAGCGAACCCCAAGAGCCAGCACAGTCCATACCAGCGTACTGCGAATGGCCCGAGGTGGAATAACTCAAGGTTTGGATTCCAAAGTATATAAAGCAGTGTTTCCATTTTTTCCTTAATTTTCTAGAGTGCTCTAGATAAATCTAGAATTTTCTAGAACGTTCTAGAACGTTCTAGATTTACTAGATTTACTAGACATTAAACCGGAAGTGCATGATGTCGCCATCCTGCACGACATAGTCCTTACCCTCGATGCCCATCTTACCTGCCTCACGGACAGCAGCCTCGGAACCATATTGGATATAGTCGTCGTACTTGATGACCTCGGCACGGATGAAGCCCTTCTCGAAGTCGGTGTGGATGACACCGGCACACTGCGGAGCCTTCCATCCCTTGTGGTAGGTCCATGCCTTCACCTCCATCTCACCGGCGGTGATGAAGGTCTCCAGGTTCAGCAGCGAGTATGCTTTCTTGATGAGGCGGTTGACACCACTCTCCTCCAAGCCCAGCTCCTCCAGGAACATCTGCTTGTCCTCATAGCTGTCGAGCTCGGCAATGTCCTCCTCTGTCTTGGCGGCGATGATCATCGCCTCGGCACCTTCCTCCTTGGCAAGAGCCTCCACACGCTTGGTGAAGTCATTACCGTCCTTGGCATCAGCCTCACCGACATTGCAGACATACAGCACCGGCTTGGCGGTCAACAGGAAGAGGTTGCGGGCACAGTCCTGCTCCTCTTTCGAGTCAAACTCGACGATACGGGCGTTCTTACCTTGGTCGAGCACCTCCTTATAGGCTTTCAGCACCGTCACCTCCACCTTTGCCTCCTTGTTGCCGGCGGCTGCCGCCTTCTCGGTCTTGGCAAGGCGCGACTCGATGGTCTCCAGGTCTTTCAACTGCAACTCGGTATCAATGATCTCCTTGTCGCGGATAGGGTCGATGGTACCATCCACATGGGTGATGTTATCATCCTCGAAACAGCGCAGCACATGGATAATGGCATCCGTCTCACGGATATTCCCCAAGAATTTGTTACCCAAGCCCTCACCCTTTGAAGCACCCTTCACGAGTCCGGCAATATCCACAATCTCACAGGTTGCGGGGACGATACGTCCCGGATGTACGATCTCTGCCAGCTTGGTGAGTCGCTCGTCAGGAACGGTGATTACTCCCACGTTAGGCTCTATCGTACAAAATGGAAAATTGGCTGCCTGTGCCTTGGCACTCGACAGACAGTTGAACAAAGTAGACTTACCCACATTGGGCAGTCCCACAATACCACATTTTAATGACATCTTTCAATAAACGTTTATTTTGCTTGCAAAATTACGAATAATCAAGCGAAATCCCAAGTAAATCGAAAGAAATCTGTCGCAGACCCCTCCCGGGCTTGCGACAGATACATTGCCTTCCCCTTTGGAGGCGTTTACTTTTAAAAAAACTGACCCACCCTCACGGGCAGGCAGTTTGCTTTTAACATTTTAGTTTAACAATTAAACATTTTCTTGTTTCCAAGAAAAGTCGCCGCTAAAGCGAGGAGTCGAACCTCATTATCAGCCCACCGTCTGAGCCACTTAGCGTCATCTAACAAAAAACCATGAAAAAAGCCCTGCCACGCCCTGTCATTCATATACGCCACGACACACTAAACCCTATAGGGATAAATGCAAAGACCGTATCACCATTGCTGGCATACACCTTGAAATATACATAAAGAGTGGAGTCGGAGGCGGATATAAATTCTGCCCACGCAGACGTCTCTGTTGCATCACTGCTGCATGAAGTTCAAAGTTGCGAAGTTTGAAACTACAGACAAGTAACGTTCGAAAACGTCTTTCCGAGACTGGTCGTACAACTGACCTGAGGTCTCATTCTATTGATGTTGTTTTAAAGTCTGTCCACACATGGACACACTATCAGGTGCAAAGATAGGAATAATTCCCGAATCCGCCAAATAATTTCCTGTTTTTTTGACTTTCTAACGTTAACGATAACTTTATTACTCATTCCGATACCTCCTAAGGGGTACTCCGAAGCCTCCTATGGGTCATGCAAGGCATTCCTTTGGGGGTATAGAAGATATCTCCAAGACCCTTGGCGATGGCTTCCATGGGTCATAAGAGCCATCCGCACGACCCGTAGGTGCCATCGGAACGACCCTTGGGAAAGACTCCCAACACCCTTGGAAGGCTTTCCCATGACAGACACACAAAATTCTCCGAGGTGAAGGCTCCAAGCCCCATACTAGGTTCTCTCTACGAGAGAGAACAGTAGTATGGAGGGGCTATTTGGAGCGACCTTCACCGAGGAGCCCAGACAAAAGGACCGCTGGCGAAAATGATAAAAGAGTCAGGATGTGACAAGAAGAGTCAGAAAGAGTCAGGATGTTCATAGTAATCCTTTCCAATTGTTATATCTTTGCAAACGTCAAAAAGGAAGTCCCGACACCAAAAAGCGTTCTTTGACATCATGTGAACCCGTCGAGTCATCAACGAAATCGTTTTGCAAAGTGGATCAGGAAGCGTCCCCGATTTTCCACTTTCTTTCACGTCTCATCTCAAATAAATCCGATACGCCTCCGTGGCTTCGGCTCTCTGGGCTGCAACTCAGCCAATGCCTCGCTGATGGCATCCAATTGCGCCCTCGTCAACTCATTGATGTCGTTCTGATCAGCAAGTGACTCCTCCATGTCCTGCTTGATGCGTTTTATCTCATTTTCTATCCTCTCAAACCGTTCAGAGGTATCGGGTAAAGCCGCAATATGGCGAAATGCCACAAAAGCCCGCATGATTTCTATGTTTATCTCAATTGCCGTTTCTGAACGAAGAACACTGCTTAACATAGAAACCCCTAACTCAGTAAAAACATAAGGCATATATTTAATATGCTGACCACGTTTTTCTTTTAAGGTCACAATTTGTGATCTTAAACACTCTTCTTTAGTTAATTGAAACATAAAATCTTCAGGAAAGCGATTTGCATTTCTTTTAACTGACTGATTCAATACTCGAGTTTCCACTCCATACAATTCTGCTAAATCACGATCCAGCATCACACGCTGTCCACGAATCTCATAGATCTTGCTACGTATCGGCTCTAAATTCTGTTCCATATATTTGCTAGTATGATTATAAGTTTTTATTTCTGAGTGCAAAGTTACAGGGAGTATGGAGAAAAAACAAAGAAATTTGTTACATAAACATACCCCAATTGTTTCCACACTATGGAAAATCGAGCATTTAGGGTTATTTTCGGTATTCAGAACAAAAGAGTTAGATCATTTAGTCATCGACGAAGTTGCTTGGCGAAGTGGATTATTCGGTTATCGACGAAGTCGCTTGCCAGAGCAAGAACAGTCCCCGAGTTTCACAATTAATATTTCGTCGCAAAGCGAAGTTTCGCTCTTCCAATGCGCCATCCCATGGCGGCTTTGCGTTTTAAAATTCTGGGGCGCAAGGCACGAAGCCTGCGCCCCAGATTGGGTTTAGTTTATCTCACATCGTGTCAGACACTAAGTGAGCGTGATTCTTTTTACCAAACAACTATCTGATCAGTATTCCATGTGCCGAGGTAGTCAGTTACAGTCTTACCGACGATATTTGTATTACCAGGGGTAAATGCACCGCCATTGTAAACAGCTGCACCATTGCCGAGGTGTGAGCCTTCTGAACAACTAATCGTGTTACTCTTTTCAATGATGATGCTACAGTTATCCTTAATAATAATACCCTTCAAGTTAGGCAGATTAGCGTTTGTAGAGTTGGTAACAGTCTTCTTTACGCCTTCGAACTTAATGAACCTAATCTCAGTTTCAGCAGCAGTGAATGCAATGTTATCGCTTACAATGAGCGTGTTGTACTTCACGATACCACCATTAGGTGTATCATAAGTAGTACTACCAGTCCAAGTGTACTCGATGAAGCCAGTCTCAGCACCATTGCTAACAGATACAAGTGCATTTGGCTGACCTGCAGGCAATACTACAGTACCCAACTTGTTTGTACCAGCATTAAATGCATTGTTGAAGTTACCAGCTCCTGTCTGGTTAGAGGTCAAGAGAGTGATAGCATCACTGTTCTCCATGATGATCTTACCATAGTTGTTGACTGTACCTGTAGTAGCATATGTTACACCTACTACACCAGCGTTGTTGATAACACCATAATCAGTGAGGCTTGTAGCGTCATTCTTAATCTCAACATCATAAGCGCGGAGCTCTGCACCAGCAGGAACGTTGATGGTACCGAGGTTGGTAAGGGCATCCTTAACAGTTGTAACCTTGGTAATATTCATTGTTGCACCAGCGGCATTATAAAGAGGAACAGTATTGGTACTCAGCTCAATATTAGTGGCATTAACAGTGAGTGTACCTTCGTTGGTGATAGCAGCTACATTAGCGTCAATGGTGAGTTGATTAAGAGCAGGAGCAGTACGTTCCTTCCAAGTCCACTCGCAGTCACTTGAGAGGTATACATGTGTAGCTACAGCAAATACCTTATCAAGATTAGGAACCTCTGTCTTACCTTCAGTACCATCCTGAGTAACGACAATCCTTGTAGGTGCATGAGTACCGTCTAAAGCGCAAGGCTGAACTGTCACCTTTACTGAAGAACGGTTAATAGTCTGGAGAAGGGCGATAGATTTCTTAGAAATCTTAAATTCGCCTGCTGCATCTTTATCAAGATTCAGCTGATAGATGTTAGACTTGCCTGTAGCGATGTAGTACCTAAGCACCGTCTGGAGGTGATTATCGTTCTTGATGTGCAATGTAGACATATCACCAGTAGAGAAGTCTACAGTAAGTGCATACTTACCCTTGTGGTCACCATACTGGTTAATGAATGTATTATGAGTAGTAACATCCCATTTCGTAGCATCTGCTAATTCGCCAGCTGCATCAGTTAACTTAATCCATTCCCATGGGGAGGTAGCGGTTCGCTTAACATATTCCCAAGCACAGTCTTTAACAGTAGCAGCAGGAACTGTAACAGTACCATAACTTGTTTGCAGAGCTACACTGACAGTAGTATTCTCATCTCCATTACCAGCGTCTACAGGCAGACTGTTGAACCAGAACCAACCCGTGGTTTTATCCTTTGTTGTAACACCATTCTCTTCGTCTTCAGCTTTCAGAGTGATAGGACCTGCTGTGAAAACGAAGCCCTTAGATGCTACATTTGACTGGGTTGCCCAGAATGTAGCACTGTGTACTGCTGGAGCAGGATTAGGCTCGGTTGTAGGAGCATAGGTGAAAGACTTGGATGCACCAGCAAGTTGTACAGTTCCACTATAGATAGCAGCAGCACCGACTTCTTCACCAGCTGCAATAGTGAAATCGATATCAGTAGCACCCTGAATTCTCTGAGCAGCAGCGAATGTAGGATTGTTCTTCTGATAAGTCAGGTCAAGACCTGTCTGGTTTGAGAATGGAGCAGCATTAAGTTTGTAGCTTGCTTTGATACCAGGCTCGTCCCATACTTTTCCTGCAGCGTCAGTTCTTCCTCCAGGTATAACCTCAGTAAACTTGTCGCCGATATTGATTGATCTTACAGCAATAGCTTTAAATTGATTTTGACCGTCAGTAAGGGGCTGATCCTCCAGAGACTTGAAGTTGATCTTTCCAATATCCGTGGTGGTCTCGTCGAATGGATAATAGACAAAATACTTACCTACATAGATAGATGTCTCAGGAACGAACTTGTTCACACCATCTTCATTTTTCAGGAACAGAGGATGATTCTGATAAGCCTGACCGTCAATTGGGATAATGGTAGTAGTGGTTGAGCCGGTATAATCATTCGTCAACCAAGCAAAACCTAAGCGATCGCCCACCTCAGCACCCCACTGAGTTGCCAAACGCATTTTGGGACTATCAGCCAAAGTGAATGTAGCATCAACTTTTTCGATGCCTGCAAATTGATCGTTGTCTGTAGCTTTCTGATCCAAATAGTCTTCAGAAGAGCAAGCAAACAGCAATGGCAATGCCAATGCACTTAAAAAATACTTTTTCATGTTTATAAATTTAAATTGTTAATAATGTTAACCAAACAAGTCATTATTGCCACCACCCAGGTCGTCATCGTCTACGCCTTCAACCTCAATCTTACTGGCGCAGAGGATACCTTCCAGTTTAAGCTCCACAGCCTCGCTGGTGGGAGCTTCATAAAATTTCAAATCTTTCTTGTCCATAATCTTTTGTTAAAAGTTTAATTTGTTAATAAAATATTGAATAAAATCTCGTCTATGCAAGGGGCACACAAAAGGTGCCGGCCGACACTCCCCTTGCCGGTCATTCATTCGCCATTTTATAAACAGCCAAAATTATGGATACAAAAAAGACGTGGGAGTAATGTCTCTCTCCGCGCCTATCCCTAGTTTCAGGCCTTCGCATTGCCCCTTCATGAGGATAAGCAACTTCAAGCCTGCCCACGTCAGATGATGCTATCCTACACTACAACATACCTCCCCCATACCTGCCATATACGCAAAGATAGTACACCCATGAATGGAGTACACCTTATAATATATACAAAAGGAGAAAGACAGCTGTAGGCGGATATGATAATCTACCCACGCAGACGTCTCTGTTGCATCACCGCTGCATGAAGATCAAAGTTGCGAAGTTTGAAACTACAGACAGTAACGTTTCGAAAACGTCCTTTCGAGACTGGTCGTACAAGTGACCAGAGGTCTCGATCCATCGATGTTAATGTTCGTGCCCGCCCTCTCGTGGGCAGGTTTCGGGTGCAAATTTAAACAATTATTTTAAACTGACAAATATTTTTAAAGAAAAATCACATTTAAAGGTGAAAAATTTAACCTTATGCCCTGTTTGTCGAAGAAATAGCTTGTTTTGGACGATAACGCCTGATAAGTTCGGCAAAGAGGGGATTGAGCGACAGGACTTGTTCATTCCCGGTCATCAGCAGTTGTTTGCGGGCTCGGGTCATGGCGACATTGAGTTTGCGGTCAATCGTCTTGCCATTTGACTCGAAGCAGTTGGCGGTGAGGAAGTCGAGCTGGTAGGGCTTCTGGACAGAGAAGCTGTAAATAATGACATCACGCTGACTGCCCTGGTAACGCTCTACCGTATCGATGGAGATATCCATAAGGGCAGGAATATCCAGCCGTTCTATCTCCCTGCGGATCATCGCTATCTGGTTACGGTAGGGAACGATGACCCCCACCGTCCGTGACGGGTCAAAGCGGTCGGCACCTACCTGACGGTAGATGCGGCGCAGGAGGTCGGCGACGAGAACTGCCTCACTGGGGGACAGGGAACTAGTATTCCTAGGAGAACTAGGAGAACTAGTATTACTAGGTAAGAAAAGGACGCGGTGCTGCTTGAGCAAATCGTCAAGGGTGTCCTGGGAGGGTTGCTGATAGTCGAGCTGCTCTTCCTCCTGATGAGGGAGGGGTACTGGTTGTAGGTGCTCCTCGGCATAGAACATCTCGTTAGGGAACTGGGCGATGTCGGGGTGCATACGCCCCTGCCGCTGAAGGATAGCGGTGAAGGCGGTGCGCCCGGCTTCCCGCTCTGTGCGCAGCAGTCGCTCGAAGAGAGACTGCCGGCAGGCAGAGAGGGCGGGGATGTCGTCAGGCTGCTGCACCACGGCAGGCAGCTGCTTATGGTCGCCGATAAGGATGAAACGATCTATCTGTGGGGAGGCAAGGAGTCCTATTATATTGGGCTCCAGTATCTGGGAAGCCTCATCGACAATACATAAGGAGAAATGTTTCAGTTGGAGGATATAGGGTCGTGACTGCATGGTGGAGGTCGTGCTGACGATGACCTTGGTGTCGATGATCCGCTGGCGTACAGCCTCCATCTTGGGACATCCCCTCACGACACTGCTGAGCAGACGCTTGGCAAAACGGGGGGCACAAGAGGTCTCGCTGCCTAAGCGCAGATAATCGATACCCGCCCCCTCTAACATATCGCAGATCTCATCCACGGCACGGTTGGTGTAGGAAAGGAGTAGAGCCTCACCCCCCGCACACTCCTCCACTAAGAATCTCAGTGCCATGGATGTCTTGCCAGTTCCCGGAGGACCTTGCAGGAGGAAATAGTCACGCGCCCGTTTTGCCTTGAGCAGGACAGCGTCATAATGAGGATGATAGGAACGGGAGAGCTGAAGAGACTCGTCACACCGGGGTTCCCTCTCTCCCAACAACAAGGCACGGCGCTCCGGGGCTGCCGTGCAGAGGGCATGCAGCGAACGGATAGCGGCGTTCGTCCCCATATCCGTAAAGGACGGCTCGATGGCGTAAGTCGTGTCAGCGAAGACCTCGGGATTCTGTTGTCCGTCATTCAACCTCACTGTCACCTCATGGTCAGTCAACCGCTCTATCACACCTTTATATAATATAGCATGGCAGATGACAGGTTCCCCGTCATAGGCATAGAGGCACACCATGTCATTACGACGGAAGTTGGGCATGAAATCGTCGCCTAAGTCAGGGATGGAGAATGTCAGGCGGTCATAGCCACTATAGTCTGACGACTGCTCCTTATGCAGGATACGCAGTCCGTAGAAGATACTGCCTGTCTCACGCTTCTCTGTCAACGGCATGTTCCAGAGGTTGGCGACGGCACCCCCCTGCCCTTCCTGTGTTCCCACCTTCTGTGCCAGTTGCTCCCGATAGACGAAGGTCATCATGCGCTCCAAGTAGTCTTGTTCCTTTTCCGAGAGTCCTTTCAGCGAGTCAATATTCAACTGGGGCAGTATACTGCTGAATCCTTTCTTTGCCACCTGTATCTCCTGTGCCACGATCTGGTTACGCAGCCGGATCGCCTCATGGAACAGCTGCTGGTAATAGTTCACCACCAACAGCCCCTGTCGTGCCGGGTAGCGGGAATAGAGCAACCGGATATCCACCTTGTCGGCAGAGAGGTGGAAGTTATAACGCAAGATACCATAGTACAGTAAGAGCTGTACGTAATGGGCTTCCGCATAGAGATGCGAAGCTTGTGCGGTAACACTGGCGGCATGTTCCAGATTCCAGTTCTTCCCCGACTTCTGCTCTACCAGCAGATGCTTGTCACTCGTCATCAGGTCGACACGTCCCTGCAGTCCCAGATGCTCACAGACGAAGGAAGGCTCTAAGAGGGTTGAAAAATTGGAGGATGGAAGATTAGAAGGGCTGAAGAGTTGTGTCACCGCCTCCTTGATGTTCTCCACCTGACGAAGGGCATCCTGTTTGAACTGTTGCGGGTTGAAATCCGCACAGGTACAGAACTGAAGTGCCTGTTCACAGAAAGAGTTACGGATGGTGTCATGTGGATGATAATCCTTCTGGTTGATGATATCATCCAAGGCTGTCCCGGCGAAGTTACCCAAGAGGATGGGCTGTGTGTTCGCTGAGGGTCTGAAACGGCGAAGCGTATAGGAGATCGGAGCATGCCCACCATTGGTAAAACAAGCGGCGAGCGAGGAGATATCCATGAGGAAATCAGGCTCCACCACGACGAGCTTGGGTTGTATCGTCTGTCCCTCCCTGTGGCAGTCGAGCAGGTTCAGCTGCATACCCTCTGTCAGTAATGGGCGTAATGTCTCATCATCAGTCTGGATACACACACTACCGTCATCTGTCGTCGCATAGATATACTTATCGTCCCAATATGACACCACACAACGGACATACCGCAGGTTGGTCTGCAGGGTAAGGCTCGTAGGGCGACCAGTGGTGGGAATACGGGTCACCAGCTCATGAGGGATGTCCTCGTGAAAGACGGCAGAGATGAACAGGGCGAGGGCACGCACATCGTAACGGAGGTCCTGACGGGTGAGCACCCCGTCTTTCCTGTTGGAATGCCGCCGCATGGTCTGGATAGCAATCCTGTCGGCAACCCCGATACCTGCCTTTTTGCACAGGAAGTCCGTCTGTGCCATCAGGTTACCAAACCCCTGACCGCTGCCTTTCAATGCCTCCGCACAAGCCAGCACCAGTGTCTCGTGCATATATCGCAGCACATCGACAGAGGGTTCTGCCTGTACGATCTCCACGCAACGTTCAAAGAGTTCCGAAACTTTCATGATTGCAAAGATATAAATAAATTAGAAATTAGGAATTAGAAATTAGGAATTATTTCGTATCTTTGACGCCGAAAACAAAACTATAAGAAAGATGGAGAAATACTTAGCCGACGCGAAGCGTTATGAGAACGGGATGCAGTATGAGCGTTGCGGACGCTCGGGAGTGTTATTGCCAAAGGTGTCACTGGGAATGTGGCATAACTTCGGGAGTGTGGACCCTTATGAGCGGAGCCGCGAGATTATACGCTATGCCTTCGACCATGGAGTGACCCATTTTGACCTGGCGAACAACTACGGTCCTGCATACGGCTCCGCAGAGGAGACAATGGGACGTATCATGGATGACGACCTGCGCCCCTACCGTGACGAGCTGTTTATCTCCACCAAGGCGGGTTATGACATGTGGCCCGGTCCCTATGGTGACTGGGGCTCCCGCAAGTACCTGATGGCATCGCTCGACCAGAGTCTGAAGCGTATGCGTCTGGACTATGTCGACCTGTTCTATAGTCACCGCTACGATCCCAACACCCCACTGGAGGAGACGCTGCAGGCTTTGGTGGACATCGTCAGAGCCGGAAAGGCACTCTATGTGGGTATCTCCAACTGGCCCTTGGAGCCCCTCCGCTTTGGTATTGAGTATCTGAAGCAGCATGACACACCTCTTTTAATATATCAGGGAAAGCTGAACATGATCCATCAGGAACCCATCGACGAGGGTATCCTGCAACTGTGCCATGAGTCAGGAGTAGGCTTCATCGCTTTCTCACCCCTTGCCCAGGGTATGCTGACCGACCGCTACCTGAACGGTATTCCTAAAGACTCCCGTATGGCAAAAGGAAAATTCCTCAAGGAGGAGATGCTGACACCGGCACTCGTCCAGCACCTGCACCAGTGGAACGAGGAGGCACAAAAGAAAGGCGAGAGCCTCGCGGAGATGGCACTCGCCTGGATATTACAACAAAAAGGGGTGACTTCCGTCCTCGTGGGAGCCAGTTCTACGGAGCAGTTGGCACGTAACCTGCGAAGCGTCAACGCACAGGCTCCCGGCAGCAAGACCTTAGTTCACTCTTGAATCCATCTCGTTACGCAAGCCCTTGTAGCCTGTGAGGTAGCACTTTGCCGATCCGAAAGAGAGGAAAAGGTCAAGGCGCACCGGCAGGTGGTTCTTGTCGTCTGTGACGAAGAAGCGGATCAGCTCGTGGTTCTTGCCCTTCTCACGCTCGATGAACGAGAAGGTGAGGCAGCGGTATTTCGTCGAGCTGTTCTTCATTTTCAGTGTCGTCTTTCCCGTATATTTCAACCAGGAGTTCGACAGGCTGCGGGCATCACTGATGGGCATGGGGATATTCTCACCCACCTTCAGCTTGGAGGCGTCGAAATTGCGGGCACGCAAGAAGATACTCATCATGTCATAGATACAGTCCTTATACTCCGCATCCTTCCAGTGCACCTCACCATCATGGTCGATACGGTGCATCCGCAGGTGGCAGTTGTTGTTCGGGTAGGTATACCACAACTCATCCACATAGTATCTCTTACCCTCCCGGGCTCCCTTGCGGAAATAGAGCGGAGAGAGGTCCATATTGGTATAGCACAACAAGGTGTCACGCATCACGAAATAGTTGTCGAGCTTACTATTGCCACGGGTAATCAGACTGCTGCGGTAAACCGGCTTTCCATTACGGGTAGACTGGACGGTAGACATAGATGCCGTACCCACCTTCACCCATACGAATTTCCAATTGAAATAAAGGTCATAAGACAGAAACTCTCCTGACCTAAATGCTGTATTCTCAATGCCACACTGAGCATGAGCAGCCATCAAACCGCATGATGCGATGATGATCAATAACAGTCGTTTCATCATTCTTTTCCTATTTAACAGTTTCTTTTTTCACATATTCTATACCTAACTGCTGGGCACGCTCCGCATTACGGTTACGCAGCTTCTGTTGCTCCTTGTCAGGTTTCTGTTTTGTTATCTCACCAAGCTTCTGGCGGGTGAGAGGAGTACCCTTCAAATTCCAGGGCAGGGTAACGTCAAACTTCGCCTTACACTCGATGGACTTCGGATAGTAATAAACCTCCTCAGCCTGCAGGTCTTTGTCATAGTCACCCGTATCCCATTGCCCGTTGCCGTTTCTGTCAATGAAGGCACGCATATAATAAGTGCCTGGACTGAGATAGAAGAACTCAGCAGTCCCTCCTGAGGCCTTTACCTGTTTCAGGGGCTTGTCGCTCTTGTCAAGCAACTCCACGATGACCGTCGTGTCGCTGACACCATTCAGTTGCATCAACAAAGTGGCATAGTCGTCCAGCGAATGCACCTTGATACCTTGTTTATAAGCCACTGAGGCTTTGCCATAGATATCCACAAAGGCGGCAGAGTCTATTTCCAGACTATATTCCGTATCAGGCTGCCATTCGGCGATAAACTCATAAATGCGCAAGGTAGAATCCTTCCGGTGGAAATCGTAGGGGGTATTATACCATAACGAGTCTATCTTCGTATATAGATGGATTGCCGATGTGTCACACCGCGCCAGGGGGGCAGGCATCTCAAACGTAGTGAGATAGTCAGGGTCCATCTGTTGTCTGACATCATATTTGACCTTGAGAGGATCCGGCGGCATGATACTGTCGTATGGCTCACCCCGTTTCTTTTGTTTCTCTTGTTTCTTCTCCCACTGCTCTATTACCTTCTTACGATCTTTCATGCGTTTCTCATAACTCGTCTTGGAAAGGACATCAACAGTGTCCACCTGGGTTATCAGGACTCCTGACGAGTCAGTCATCAGGTAACTCAATTCCATCCGCAGGGTGTCCTGGTTGACGAGCGTGGTGTCACGCAGCCAATAAGTCAGCGTGTCTTTCTTCGCACTGCTTTCCAATACGAAAGCATCCTGCTCGTTGAAGTTCAAGCCTTTGATAACGGGCAGTACAGGATTGCCATAACTGAAATAGAGTGTGAAGCGATCCGGTTCTGTACGCTCAGGCAGCTTCAGCAGGTAACGGTTTGTCTGTATTTCCTGAAAGGCGAGCAGCACGATGTCATCCGGATAGAAATGGGTGTAAGGAGTCTGGATGATATTGTCGATATGCAGTGTGTCCTTCCAGATGGTGTCCTGCCGGACATCCGGTTTCGACGAGGGACGGTACGTCTGGTGGGAGTAAGCTATCATCTCACTCTTCTGGTTGAAGACATAGTTGCCGTCGGCATCCTGCAAGGCAAACACACGATACTCACCCGGAGCGACACCCTTGATGACGAAGCGACCCCGTCCGTCAGTACGGGACACTCGCAGCAACGGCTTGGTCTTGAAAGCACTGTCACTCAGGTCATCATACAGTCCTACCATGATACCCTTCACAGGTTCTAAGTTCGAGGCATCCAGCACATTGCCTGACACCTCGAAAGTGTCGATCTGCTCACCAGTGGAGAACGTAAAGGTGTAGTTGCCCAGCGGGTTTCCCTCATTATTATCAGTAATGGCATCACTGAAATCTATCGTATAGGTCATGTTGGGCTTCAGGGAGTCTTTCAGTTCCACCACGATTTTCCTTCCTGCCTCCTTGATCTCCGGCATCTCCAACTGGGGAGGTGATACGATAACCTTCTCCGCGGCATTCGTCATTTTGATATACTCATCAAAAAGGATGGTGACCTTCTTCGCTGTCACACCTGTCGCTCCATCAGCAGGGGTGGAGCCAATAATGCGGGGTGGGTCGTCGTCATACCATCCACCGTCAGGTTGTCCCATTCTCGCACAGCTCGAAATGAGGAATGAGAAATGAGGAATGAGAAATGCTGCGAAGAGCATCTTCCATACCATTCCCAAGTTCAATATCCTTTTTCTCATAACGTTCATTTCCCTATGATTCATTATTTTATTTGAGCGAGAGTAATTGGTCTATATGCTCACGAGAGTTGCTCAGTCGGGGTACTTTATGCTGTCCTCCCAGTTTTCCTCGCAACTTCAGCCAGTCGTTAAACAGTCCTTTGCGTGCCTCTATCAGTTCCAGGGGCTGCAAGGTGATATCCTTAAAGCGTTTAGCCTCATAGTCGCTATTCACCTCCTGCAACTTCTGGTCGAGCAGACGGGCGAACTGCTGTAAGTCCTGTGGTGGCTTGGAGAACTCGATGAGCCACTGGTGACGGCATTTCGCATTGGCATCCATGAAGACAGGTGCTGCCGTATATTCCAGCACCTCGGCACCAGTCTGCTGACAGGCATAGGCAAGTCCCTGTTCAGCGTTATCCACGATCAGTTCCTCGCCAAAGGCATTGATGAAACTCTTCGTACGTCCCGTAATGACAAACTTATAGGGGTTGGTAGAGGTAAAGCGGACGGTGTCACCTATCTTATAACGCCATAGACCACATGATGTGGAAATCAGCATGGCATAGTTCTTGTCTTTCTCAACTCCCCAGAGCGGTACGATATGCCCCTCATCAGTCATGTCCTCAAACTCATAGAACACCCCATAGTCGAGCATGAGCAGCATCGCCTTGTCAAGAGGGTCGTCCTGTAATCCGAAGAAACCCTCAGAGGCATTATAGGTCTCCATATAATGCATATTGGGTGACGTGATCAGTTGCTCATACTGTTTGCGATAAGGAGTGAAGGCGACACCACCATGGAAGAATACCTCCAGGTTAGGCCATACCTCCTCCAGATGTGTCTTCCCGGTCATCTCCATCATACAGTTCAGGACAGACAGCATCCATGAGGGTACACCAGAGATGTTCGTCACGTTCTTCGTCATTGCCTCACGGGCAATACGTTCACGTTTCACCTCAAAGTCCTGTAACAAGGCGGTCTCCTTCTTAGGTACCCGTACAAGATTGGCAAGCGGATTGATGTTCTCAATCAAGATGGCACTAAGGTCACCCACCAAAGAGCCTGGCAGGTTATAGTTGGGAGCATGACTGCCACCCAGTATCAGGGCACGCCCGTCAAAGAGGCGTGACGCAGGGTTATTCCTCAGATAGAGTGCCACTGAGTCGAATCCTCCTGCATAGTGGATCTTCTGCAAGCCCTCGGCACTGACGGGAATAAACTTCGACTTATCGTTGGTGGTCCCGGAGGATTTGGCATACCACTGCACACGTCCTTTCCATAACACGTTCTGCTCTCCATGGCGCATACGGTCAATCTGCTCCTTCAATTCCTCATAGGTGTTCACAGGGGTATGCTTGATGAAGTCATCATAGCCCTTCATAGCATCAAAGGCATGCTGCCGACCGTATTCCGTGTCTTTTGCCGACCGCAACAAATGATTCAGCACCTGTCGCTGTAAAAGTTCTCCTTGCGTCTGGTGCTTCTCCAAGGCCCTCATGCGGGGCTCGAAGACATATCTAATAATACTTGTAATACTCATTTTCTTTTGAATTACAAGATGCAAAGGTAATGCAAAAGGGATGAACTACCAAAAAATTAAATATTTTTATTTCATCAGCAGGGCGGTAAGCTCCTTCATTCCCTCACTGGCACCCTTCTGAATCTGTTGGACATTAGCACCTGCGGAGACGGGCTTCGGGTCAATCAGATAGATGGGCACTCCCGGTTTCACATACTGTACAAGTCCTGCGGCAGGATATACATTGAGGGAAGTGCCGATAATGATGAAGATATCTGCTTTCATCGCCTCTGCGGCTGCGGCACTGATCATAGGAACTCCCTCGCCGAAGAAGACGATGAAGGGTCGTAGTAAGGAGCCGTCACCAGCCTTTGTGCCAGGCTCCACCTCACAGTTCTCCGGAGTCAGTGTGATCTGATAGCGTGGATCGTCCACATCACGGCTGGAGCATACCTTCATCAGTTCACCATGCAGATGGATGACTTTTGAGGAACCAGCCATCTCATGGAGGTTATCGACATTCTGGGTGACCACCGTCACGTCGTACTTTTCCTCCAGCTTAGCCACCAACCGGTGTCCCTCATTAGGTTGCGTACCAATACATTTCTTACGAAGCATGTTATAAAAGTTCGTTACCAGTGTGGGGTCTGCCTCCCATCCCTCATGAGTCGCTACCTTTGCCACAGGATAATTCTCCCATAAGCCGTCAGCGTCACGAAACGTCTTCAATCCACTCTCCACCGACATACCGGCACCTGTCAAAACAACTATTTTCTTCATAAGCATCACATTTTATTTCTGCAAAAATAATAATTATTTGAGAAATAATTCGTAATTTTGCAAAAATAAACAGAATCACCATGAAAGTATTACGTGAAAGAATTATGCAAGATGGCCGTTGCTTGGATGGCGGCATCTTGAAAGTAGACCGTTTCATCAACCACCAAATGGACCCTTACCTGATGAAACAGATTGCCATTGAGTTTATCCGTCGCTTCGCTGACGAGGATGTGAACAAGATTGTGACTGTAGAGGCATCGGGCATCGCCCCAGCCATCATGCTGGGTTACCTGATGGAGTTGCCCGTGGTCTTTGCGAAAAAGAAGAAACCGTCCACCATGGGCGAGTTCTATGAGTCGACAGTCCGCTCATTCACCAAGCAGCGGGAGTACCCCCTGACGGTCAGTTGTGAATATCTGACGAGTGACGACCGGGTATTGTTTATTGACGACTTCCTTGCTTACGGCAATGCAGGACGGGGCATCATTGATCTTTGCCAACAGGCAGGAGCCGTGATTGTCGGCATGGGATTTATCATTGAGAAAGAATTCCAGCACGGCAGGAAAGTCCTGCAGGATCACGGCATTCACCGCATCGAGTCGCTGGCAATCATTGAGTCATTGGAAAATAACGAGATTAAACTGAAATAACAGCCATGGAAAACAACAGCAATCTTTACAAGTTAGATGGTAAAGTACCTTTGATGCAGGCAATTCCATTCGGATTACAGCACGTGTTGGCAATGTTCGTTGCCAATATCACACCGATTATCATTCTGGCGAATGTCGTGGGCATTGACCCAACTGTCAGTGCCTCCCTGATACAGAACTGTATGATCATCGCTGGTATCGGTACCCTCGTCCAGCTTTATCCTATCTGGCGTATCGGATCCCGTCTCCCCATTGTGATGGGTATCAGTTTCACGTTCCTCTCCGTATCCCTTGCCATAGGTACCGCTCAGGGTATGGGTGTGCTGATGGGGGCCGTTATTATCGGCGGTATCCTCGAGGGGCTTTTGGGACTGTTTGCCAAGTACTGGATCAAGCTCATCCCTCATACCGTGGCTGCTACCGTGGTGACGGCAATCGGTTTCTCCCTGCTGCCGATTGGTGCCAATTCCTTTGCTGGAGGACAGGGCGCTGCTGATTTCGGAGCAGCACACAACTGGCTGGTAGGCACCTTCACCCTCCTTGTCTGTCTGGGTTTTCAGATCTTCGCAAAAGGGTTCCTTCGTTCCTTGTCTGTATTAATAGGATTGATAGCCGGTTATATCCTTGCCATGTGCATGGGGATGGTCGACTTCTCAGGACTAAGCAATGCGGGGGTTGTGTCACTGCCCAATATCCTACCCTTCAAACCGGAATTCGACTTAGGGGCAACGCTCTCTGTCATTGCCATCTTCCTGGTGTCTGCCACAGAGACCATCGGAGATACCAGTGCACTCTGCTCAAGTGCATTGAAGCGTACGACCCATAAGAATGAGATGGGTGCCAGCGTAGCCTGTGACGGTTTTGTGAGCAGTATCGCAGGTGTTTTCGGTTGTACGCCCATCACCTCATTCAGTCAGAATGTAGGACTGGCAGCCATGTCGGGTGTCATCAACCGCTTTACTATCGCTACAGGAGCCGGGATAATGATCCTTGGCGGCATCTTCCCTGTTGTGGGGCATTTGCTGACAACTATTCCGCAATCTGTCTTGGGCGGTTGTACCATTATGATGTTCGGTTCCATTATGTATGCGGGATTCCGGATGATGGCGAACTGTGGTTTCAGTGACCGTAACATGATTATAGCAGCTCTCTCACTGAGTATAGGACTTGGGTTTACCCAGGCAACTGGTATGTTCTCTATCTTCCCGAAGATCATCCAGACCGTCTTTGCAGAAAACTGTGTGGCGGTTGTGTTCCTTTTGGCAGTCTTGCTGAATGTCATTCTGCCTAAAGATCATAAGGAGAACCCTAAAAAGATCAATGGGTGAACTGACATTCCGCAAACGCATCGCTTTAGAGGCGGCGACCATCGTGAGCCGTAACATCCGTAAGGAACATCCTCTCAGACAACTGTTCTGGGAGTGTACCTTGCGGTGTAATGTGAGTTGTCGCCATTGCGGTAGTGATTGCCGGAAACTTTCCGAGGTCAAGGACATGCCCCGGGAGGATTTCTTCCGTGTCCTTGACAGTATAGCCCGGAAGACAGACCCCCATCAAGTGTTTGTGACGATAACGGGTGGAGAACCGTTGCTGAGAGAAGACCTGGAACTTTGTGGAAAGGAAATTTATGAGCGGGGCTTCCCATGGGGCATCGTGACGAACGGTCTGGCATTGACTCCTGACCGTTTTGAATCCTTACGAAAGGCGGGGATGCACAGCATCACCGTCAGCATGGACGGTCTGGAGGAAAATCATAACTGGATGCGTCGCCATCCTCAGAGTTTCCAGATGGTAGACCACGTTCTCGACCTCTTTGTACAGCACCCGCAGATAGCATCTGATGTTGTCACTTGTGTCAACCAGCGTAATTATGACCAGCTCCCTGCGATTCGTGACTACCTGATCCGCAAAGGGATAGGCTATTGGCGTATTTACTCCATTTTTCCTGTTGGGCGTGCTGCCAACGACCCAATGATGCAGTTAAGCAACGAACAGTATCGGAGTATGCTTGATTTTATCCGTCAGACCCGTCAAGAGGGACTCATCGATGCCTCCTATGGATGCGAGGGATTCCTCGGACGCTATGAAGGAGAAGTCCGCGACCTGTTCTTCAACTGTCAGGCTGGCGTGACGGTAGGTTCTGTGATGGCAGACGGCTCCATCGCCGCTTGTGCCAGTATCCGTGCCGACTACCACCAAGGGAATATCTATCAAGACGATTTCATGGAGGTATGGGAGAACCGCTACCAACCCTACCGTCAGCGTGAATGGATGCGTCAGGGAGAATGCAAGGATTGCCGCTATTGGCGTTTCTGTCGGGGGAACGGTATGCATCTCCGTGACGGGAAAGGTCAGCTCATCCTCTGCCATCTGAAACGTATCCAGGAGGCAAATCATATTGTTAAATAATCTTTATTTAAGTACTTATTCAATTATAATCCATAATTTTGCACCCGAAATCATCAAACGTTTGAGTTATGAAGAGAATTCGTAAGTCCATTAACCTTGTGCTCTCCGCCATTATCGTGGCTTTGGGCTTTGGTTCTTGTGTGAGCCAACAGAAATACCGGGCTGCACAGGAGGAAATCAAACAATTGCATGAGCAAAACGGAAGACTAAGCGCTGATAATGATGCATTGCTTCGAGAGAATGCTGATTTGCGGAAAGCGTTGAAGATCCGGAATAAGATGGAACAGCCCAAGGTGGTTTATGGTCCCCGACCTACGAATTATAAGGAGAACATCAATAGATAGATATACATTATATTAATAATAGAGAAAGAATGGATAAAGTAAGTTATGCTCTGGGCTTAGGCATTGGACGCCAATTGGCTCAGATGGGTGCTACCGAGTTGAATATCGATGATTTTGCCACAGCTATCAAGGATGTGATTGCCGGCAACGACCTGAAGGTATCCAACCGTGAGGCACAACAGATTGTACAGGAGTATTTCGCTGCCCAAGAGGAGAAAATCAATAAGCAGCGTAGCGAACAAGGTAAGGTACATAAGGAGGCTGGTGAGAAATATCTTGCGGAGAATGCCAAGAAGGACGGGGTGATTACCCTGCCCAGCGGACTGCAGTATCAGGTATTGAAAGAAGGTAATGGTAAGAAACCAACCGCCAAGGATAGTGTGAAATGCCACTATGAGGGTTTCCTCATCGATGGTACCGTGTTTGACAGCAGTATAGAGCGTGGTGAGCCTGCCGTCTTCGGACTGCAGCAGGTGATTGCCGGCTGGACAGAAGGCTTACAGCTGATGCAGGAGGGTGCTAAGTACCGTTTCTTCATCCCCTATCGTCTTGCCTATGGAGAGGGCGGTGCCGGTGCTTCCATTCCTCCCTTTGCAGCTCTTATCTTCGATGTGGAGTTGCTCCAAGTGATGTAATTATCGAAATATCGAAATAATAAAAAAGAAAAAATGAGAAAGTTTACTTTTGCTGCTATTGCAGCAGTAGCCGCAGCAACGATGCTTTCCTGTGGCAACGGCACTCCGAAGGCAAACCTGAAGAGTGATGTCGATACCTTTAGCTATGCTATCGGTATGGCACAGACTAACGGTCTGAAAGATTATCTGGTTAATCGTCTGGACATTGACACCGCCTATATGGACGAGTTCATCAAAGGTCTCAACGAAGGTGCTAACGCTGGTGATGACAAGAAGAAGGCTGCTTATTATGCCGGTATCCAGATTGGTCAGCAGATCAGCAACCAGATGGTAAAGGGTATCAACCACGAGTTGTTCGGAAACGACTCCACACAGACTATCTCCCTGAAGAACTTCATGGCTGGCTTCATCAGTGGTACTACTGGTAAAGGCGGTCTGATGACTGTTGACTCAGCCCAGATAGTTACCCAGGCTCTGATGCAGTCTATCAAGAGCAGATATATGGAGAAAGAGTTTGGTCCTAACAAGGTGGCTGGTGAGAAATTCCTCGCTGAGAATGCCAAGAAAGAGGGTGTGAAGACCCTTGAGGGCGGTGTACAGTATAAGGTCATCAAGGAGGGCAGTGGTGCCATTCCTTCTGACACCTCTCGCGTAAAGGTCAACTATGAGGGACGTACTCTCGACGGTAAAGTATTTGACAGTACCTACAAGCGTGGTGAGCCAGCAGAGTTCCGTTGCAACCAGGTAATCAAGGGCTGGACTGAGGCACTCGTCCACATGCCTGCCGGTTCTGTCTGGGAAGTTTACGTACCACAGGAGAAGGCATATGGTGCTCGTCAGCAAGGTGCTGACATCAAGCCATTCTCTATGCTTATCTTCAAGATTGAGCTGCTGGAAGTTGATCCTAAGCGTAAGTAACCAATGAGAATCAGAAACTTTATGGTAGCACTCGCCCTCATAGCGGGTGCTACTTTCACTTCCGCACAGGCACAGCAGTTACAAACACGTATGGACTCGCTGAGCTATGCTTTCGGCATGGTGCAGTCACAGGGCTTGTCCCGCTTCCTGCAGCAGTTCCACCAAGAGATGTTCAGCAACGATTCCACTCAGCGCCTGAATATGGATCTCTTCATGAAAGCCTTTAACAGCGGGATGAAGGGTGAGGCTGGTCTTATTTCTACTGACGAGGCTAACAAGGTTGCTTCTACTATCATCAAAGCTTTACAAGACGAGAAAGCCATGAAACTCTACGGAGACATCAAGGTCGCTGGTGAGAAATTCCTCGCTGAGAACGCCAAGAAACAGGATGTCAAAGTGCTGGAGAGTGGTGTACAGTATAAGATCTTGAAGGCTGGAACAGGACCAGTTCCGACTGCTTCCCAGAAAGTGAAGGTCCATTATGAGGGACGAACACTCGACGGTAACGTCTTCGACAGTTCTTACAAAAGAGGTGAGCCAACAGACTTCCGCTGTAACCAAGTTATCAAGGGCTGGACGGAAGCACTTACCCACATGCCTGTTGGTTCTACGTGGGAAGTATATATCCCATACCATTTAGCTTATGGGGAAAGGGGTGCTGGCGATGATATCAAACCCTTCTCCATGCTCATCTTCAAGATAGAGCTTTTGGAGATTATCGAGAAATAAAAACAAGGAGAGCAGACCTAAAATCTGCTCTTTTTGTTTAAATTACTGCAAATTTCTTAGCAAAATGTTGCTCATATCAATAAAAATTCCTACTTTTGCTTACTTTTTGTAAACTAAGACCTTGTTTTTGATATGGCAACAACTGAAAAGATTGACCAACTTGACAAGAAAATACTGAATATCTTGTCAAAGAACGCACGCATCCCTTTTAAGGATGTAGCAGCAGAGTGTGGCGTGTCGCGTGCCGCCATCCACCAACGGGTACAACACCTTATAGAGGCTGATGTGATCATGGGCAGTGGCTTTGATGTCAACCCCAAGAGCCTGGGTTACAGTACCTGCACCTATGTGGGTATCACCTTGGAGCGTGGCTCGATGTATAAAGACGTTGTTGAATGCTTACAGCATATCCCGGAGATTGTGGAGTGCCACTTTACGACAGGTCCCTACACCATGCTCGTCAAACTTTATGCCCGTGATAACGAACAACTGATGCATCTGCTCAATGGCAGGCTGCAAGACATTCCCGGTGTTGTAGCCACAGAGACCCTGATATCTCTGGAGCAGAGCATCAAACGTGAAATTCCTGTTAGTATCGATGAATAGCCGATGAACAAGTATGATTGGAAAGCGCTGCTATCTCAGCGTGTCTATGCGAAATATCCAGAATACACTAAGCGTCCTGTGATAGGCATCACAGGCAATTTTGGAGACTTTACCTGTAAACTTGCAGAGAAATATTATAAGTCGGTGGTGAAGGCTGGTGGCGTTCCCGTCATCATCCCTCCTATTGCCGATACTGACGTGATAATTAACTCACTGGAAAACATCGACGGACTGATACTCAGCGGAGGCAGTGATTACGACCCGCAGTATGCTGGTGAGAAGAAAGACCCTAAATTGGGAGAGATCAATGAAGAACGTGACCTCCCAGAACTGTTTATCACCCGCCTTGCCTACAACCGGCAAATCCCCATGCTGGGAATCTGCCGTGGTATCCAGACACTTGCCATGGCTTTAGACGGAAAGGTGAAGCAGGACATCACTGATATCTCCACCATCAACCATTCACAGAGTGAGGAGCGTTCCATAGCGACTCATCAGGTCAGCATCGAGAAAGACTCTATCCTCTATGAGCTTTACCAAAAGGAGCAACTCTCTGTCAACTCCCTCCACCATCAGGCAGTATGTAACTGCGGGGAGAAATTCCGTATCACCGCAAAGTCGGAGGACGGTATCATCGAGGCGATGGAAAGCCGTGAGTTCAAGAGTATCATGGGCGTACAATGGCATCCCGAATGCCTTTCTGACGGACTCCCCATCTTTGAGTGGCTCATCCACGAGGCGAACTATTTCCATCAGGCATGCAAGCTACATGAAACCATGCTGACCCTTGACTCCCACTGTGATACTCCGATGTTCTTCCCGCAAGGGGTTGATTTCAGTCAACGTGACGACCGTATTCTCGTCGATCTGCATAAGATGACTGACGGTCGCCAGGATGCCACTATCATGGTGGCATACCTGCCGCAACCTACCGAGAATCCTACCGAATATGCCGACCGTATCTTCGACAAGATAGAGGAGATTGTCAGTCAGCATGAGAATGATATGGCTATCGTCAAAGATCCCGCATTGCTGATATTTGAGAAGAACAACGGCAAGAAGCTCATCATGCTTGGCATTGAGAATGGCATTGCCCTTGATGGCAATTTGGACAACCTGAAGCATTTCGCTAAGCGAGGTGTCGTCTATATGACGCTCTGCCACAACGGCGATAATGATATCTGCGACTCTGCCAAAGGCAACAACACGAATGACGGTGTCAGCAAATTTGGCAAAAAGGTCATCAAGAAGATGAAAAAATTGGGTATCGTGGTCGATCTCAGCCACGCATCAGAGAAGAGTTTCTATGATGCCTTGAAAATCTCTAAGGTGCCCGTCATCTGCAGCCATAGCAATTGCCGTGCCCTTTGCGATCATCCCCGTAACCTTACTGATGACCAGATGCGGGCTCTTGCCAAAAACGACGGTGTCATGCAAATCACACTCTATCCCGGTTTCTTACGTGCCGACGGAGAAGCGACAGTGGAGGATGTCTTTGCCCACCTCGACCATGCCATTGAGGTGATGGGCATTGATCATGTAGGTATCGGAACAGACTTTGACGGAGATGGTGGCATCCGTGGTTTTGCCAACTCCTCTGATGTCATCAACTTTACCCGCCTGATGCTGAAACACGGTTATGCCGAGCAAGACATCCTAAAAATCTGGGGAATGAATATCATTGGTGTCATATTCCAAGTACAAACTGGTCTTAAAATATGATAACATATCAGACTGAGAATGTCCGTTTCCCGGACATCAAGCGACGTGACACCACCGCATGGATCCGCAGGGTGGCAGCCACCTACGGCAAAAAAGTAGGAGAGGTAGGTTACCTTTTCTGCGATGACGAGCATATCCTGGAAGTTAACCGTCAGTACTTGGGGCATGACTATTATACAGATATCATCACCTTCGACTATGACGAGGGCGACACCCTTAATGGCGACTTGGTCATATCCCTTGACACCGTACGCTCCAATGCCGAACTATTCCACAAGGAATACGACGAGGAACTGCACCGCGTCATCATCCATGGCATTCTGCATCTCTGCGGAATTAACGACAAGGGACCCGGTGAACGTGAGATCATGGAAGCTGCTGAGAATAAAGCACTTGCCATGCGGCAGAAAAAATAATTAAAAAAAATTGCGAATTTATTTTGTTATATAAAAAAAACAATGTATCTTTGCACACGTAATGAATAGTTGATAATAAGTTAGTTAGAAATGGGGATTCCCTGTGTCGTGAGACATGGGGAATCTTTTTTCAAAACAAAATGGTCCTTCCCGTGTGGAAGGACCATTTTGTCATTACTCTGCGGAGAACTCGTCTTTGCCGACGCCACAAACGGGACATACCCAATCCTCGGGGATATCCTCAAAGGCTGTTCCTGGCTCGATACCGTTATCGGGATCACCAACTTCAGGGTCATAGACATAACCACATACGTCACAAACAAACTTTTCCATAATCGTTAACATTTAAAGTTATACATAAGTTTTAAGATAATATCTGCTCGATATGCTCCACGATGACCTCTGGAGCAATACGGTGCATACAGGCATAGTCGCCACGCCAGCATGCTTTCTGTCCGTAAATACTGCACGGGCGACATTCGAGGGGTATCTGGATGGCATTCTCAGAACCCTGGTTCCACCCCATGAAACCGGTATAAGGATGGGTGGCTCCCCAGATACTCACCACGGGGGTAGCGACAAGGGAGGCAAGGTGCATATTTGCCGAATCCATCGAAAGCATCACATTCAGATGACTCATCAGGATAAGCTCCTGCTTGATGGACTCCAGACTGGGAGCCACATGGACACACTGCGGAAATTTCGCACACCACTGGGGAAAGAGCTCGTCCTCACGAGTGCCCTTGCCGAAAAGGAACAGTTTTGCCTCCGGGTGATTCTTCGTCAACTGTGCGATTACCTGCTCCATCAGCTGCAGCGGGTATATCTTCCCTTCATGCTTCGCAAAGGGAGCGATACCTATATTGAGTTGAGAGCTGAGCGTTGAGAACTGAGGATTATCAGGCAGCTGACTCAAGTCACCTCCACCCTCTGGGAAGATGGAGTGGAAATCCAACTCGATGGGATAGCCCAGACGCTCCAGCACATCCGCATAATTCTGGAAAGCGGTAGGCTGCTGGATGAGTTGCTTGTTATTGGCAGCTGTCAACCGGCGACGACCCTTGCGGTGCTTGTCGATATGTGCCACCTTGTAACTGCCGAGGTTGAAGCGCATGCGCAAGAATTCCGACCGCAGCACATTATGCATGTCAGCAACATGCGTGAACTGCTTGGCGGCAAGCCGGCGGTAGAGGGCATTCAGCCCCTTGATGCCATGATACTCCCGCTTAAGGTCAGCCTCCATAAACCCGACATTGGGGGCAAGATCCTCAAAGAAAGGACGTGCGAAGCTACGGCTCAGCACGGTCACTCTCACGTCAGGATACTGGTGAGCTAAAGAATAAACCACGGGGACGGTCATGGCGACATCTCCCAAGGCAGAGAAGCGAATGATGAGAATATGATCTTTCTTCACTTCACCTTATTATTATATAAGACAGGATTGGTTGCAGGGTCATTGTACATCTTCATCTGACGATATACCTTCATATATTTCCGCCCAGCCTCAATATCCTCCAGCAACTGGTCGATAGACGTACTCAAGTCAACCTGCTGCTCTTTCAGGATGCCCAGTTTTGCCTGACACTTGGCGATATGTGCCGCATCAACATCCTTACGGTCCACCTGCTCCTGCATATGCCATATCTTCAGAGCAAGGATAGACAAGCGGTCCACTGCCCACGCAGGGCTCTCTGTGTTCAGCCGGGCATCGGGTAACGGTTTCACGTCTTGATACAACTGACGGAAATAACTGTCTATCTCCTCCACCAGGTCTGTGCGGTCCTGGTTACTATGGTCTATCCGACGTTTCAGTGCCAGGGCATCAGCCGGGTCGATATGCGGGTCACGGATAATGTCTTCCAAGTGCCACTGTACGGTGTCTATCCAACATTTTGAATAGAGGTTATACTCAATACTCTCCCTTTCATAAGGATTAGAGATAGGAGTATCCACATGATCTTTCAGATGATAGTCCCGAATTACCTGGGAGAAGATCGCATTTGCTTTTTCTGTAAATGACATTTGCTTTGTTTAATGTTGTAATGGGTGCAAAGATACGAAAAATAGTTCATAGTTCATAGTTCATAGTTCATAATTTTAAGTTTATTTTGGCTCTTTACTGGTTTTTCTGTATTTTTGCACACCGTATGAAGATAATAGTAGACGATAAGATTCCCTATATCCGGGAAAAGCTACGGCAACTTGCCGACGAGGTGGTCCCGCTGAGCGGTGCCACCATCAGTGCTGCCGACGTACGGGATGCCGATGCCCTGATTGTCCGTACCCGCACCCATTGTGACGAGTCATTACTGAAAGACAGTAATGTACGGTTTGTTGCCACTGCTACCATTGGTTTCGACCATATCGATACTGACTACATGGAGCGTGCCGGTATCGCATGGACCAGCTGTCCGGGGTGTAATGCCGCCTCCGTCGCACAATACGTAGAGTCGTCACTATTGCTTTTACAGCAAGAGAAAGGACTCACCCTCCGAGATGCGACAATCGGTATCGTAGGATGTGGACATGTCGGCTCTAAAGTCAAAGCTGTCGCAGAGCGGCTGGGGATGCGTGTCCTTATCTGTGACCCGCCTTTGGGGCATGCAGATTACGTTCCCTTGACGACAATAGCGCAAGAGGCCGATGTCATTACGTTCCATGTGCCTTTAACCCGTGAAGGCGTTCATGCCACCTGGCACATGGCGGATGAGCTGTTCTTCCATCGCCTGTCCAAAGTTCCCTACATCATCAACACCAGCAGGGGAGAGGTTGTCGATAATACTGCCCTGCTCACCGCCCTCCAACAGGGAAGGGTCCGCGATGCCGTTATCGATGTATGGGAAGGAGAGCCACGGCTGAATGAGGAATTGTTGCAACAGGCCTTCATCGGCACACCCCATATCGCCGGCTATTCCGCTGACGGCAAGGCGAATGCCGACAACATGGTGATAGATGCCCTCTGCCGACATTTCGGTTTGCCATACCCTGGCAAGGTGTTGCCTCCTAAGTTACCCGCTGATTTCCCCTATACCGGCAATCCTCTGGAACTATATAATCCTATGAAGGATAGTGACGCACTGAAAAACAACCCCACGAAATTTGAGGACTTACGTAACAACTACCCCCTCCGAAGAGAGCATTTTGACGTATAGACTTGTCAAAACAACCTTTTTAAGGTGCCAATAATTGCACAAGTTAGGGTGGTTTGTGCAAAAGTAAATCTATTTTTACTAAATTTATTTGCGTAATTCCATAAAAATTCGTTACTTTGCACCCGCTAAGCCACATTTTGTGGTCGCACACATCTAAATAGGATTCATTTTATTAACATTTTAACGTAAAAGATTATGTCAGAAATTGAAAGCAAAGTAAAGGCTATTATCGTAGACAAACTTGGTGTTGACGAAGCTGAAGTAAAGCCAGAGGCAAGTTTCACTAACGACCTGGGTGCTGACTCACTGGATACCGTAGAGCTCATCATGGAGTTCGAGAAGGAGTTCGGTATTTCTATCCCCGACGACAAGGCTGAGAAGATTGGTACCGTTGGTGATGCTATCGCATACATCGAGGAGAACGCAAAATAATATTTGTTAGGATTGAAGAATTGAAGATTTGAAAAATTGAAGTTCTGGCTTCATGCTATTTTTCTTCAATTCTTCAATTCTTCAATTTTTATTTTTTTAATCATGGAATTAAAAAGAGTAGTAGTAACAGGACTGGGTGCCGTTACACCGCTTGGCAATAATCCTGAGGAGACTTGGGAAGCAATGCTGGCAGGTAAGAGTGGCGCAGCCCCCATTACCCTTTTCGACGCTTCTAAGTTCAAGACACAGTTTGCCTGTGAGGTAAAGAACTTGAACATCAACGATTATATCGACCGCAAGGAAGCCCGTAAGATGGACCGTTATACCCAGCTTGCCATCATCGCTGCCAAACAGGCTGTCGAGGATTGCGCAATGGACCTGGAGTCAGAGAACAAAGACCGCATCGGTGTTGTCTTTGGTGTCGGTATCGGTGGTATCAAGACTTTTGAGGAAGAGGTCAGCTATTATGGTGTACATCGTGAGGATGGGCCTAAGTTCAACCCGTTCTTCATTCCTAAGATGATCGCCGACATCGCCGCAGGTCAGATCTCTATCATGTATGGCTTCCATGGTCCTAACTATATCACCTCTTCTGCCTGCGCTTCTTCATCCAACGCATTGGCTGATGCCTTCAACCTGATTCGCTTGGGTAAGGCTAATGTCATTGTGGCTGGTGGTGCCGAGGCTGCTATCTGCGAGACTGGTGTGGGTGGTTTCAATGCCATGCACGCTTTGTCAACCCGTAATGACGAGCCCGAGAAGGCAAGTCGTCCTTTCAGTGCCAGCCGTGACGGTTTCATCATGGGTGAGGGTGCCGGCTGCTTGATTCTCGAGGAGCTGGAGCATGCCAAGGCTCGTGGTGCGAAGATCTATGGTGAGATGGTAGGTGCCGGTATGAGTGCTGATGCTCATCACATCACAGCCTCTCATCCAGAGGGTCTGGGTGCCAAGCTCGTGATGCAGAACGCGCTGGAGGATGCAGGACTGAAACCCGAGGATATTGACTACATCAATGTTCACGGAACATCTACCCACGTAGGTGATATCTCTGAGGCAAAGGCCATCAAGGATGTCTTTGGTGACGCAGCATATAAGCTGAACATCTCTTCTACCAAGTCTATGACAGGACACCTGCTGGGTGCCGCCGGTGCCGTAGAGGCAATGGCTACCCTGCTTGCCGTGAAGAATGACATCATCCCTCCCACTATCAACCATGAGGAGGATGACAAGGACGAGGAGATTGACTACAACTTGAATTTCACCTTTAACAAGGCACAGAAGCGTGAGGTCCGCGCAGGACTCTCCAACACCTTCGGTTTTGGTGGTCACAACGCCTGTGTAGTATTCAAGAAGTATGCTGAATAACTCTAATTTCTTAGATAGACTAAGGCTCCCTTTCCGCAAGGAGAAGGAGCTTTTTTCTTCTTTATACCAGATTCTTGGTTTCTACCCACGTAACATCAACCTCTACAAGCAGGCGTTGATGCACAAAAGTGTCAAGAAGCGCACCGAAAAAGGCCGTCCTTTGAATAATGAGCGGCTGGAGTTCTTGGGTGACGCCATTCTGGACGCTGTAGTGGGTGATATCGTATTCCGTCATTTTGAGGGTAAGCGTGAGGGGTTCCTGACAAATGCCCGTTCCAAGCTCGTACAGCGTGAGACATTGGGTAAACTCGCCAAAGAGATGGGTATTACCAACATGGTTGTCCGCAATGGTCAGGCTACATCGCACAATAGTTACCTGGGGGGCAACGCCTTCGAGGCATTAGTTGGTGCGATCTATCTTGACCGTGGTTATGGTGCCTGTATGAAGTTCATGGAGAAACGTATCCTCAAACAACTGATCAACATCGATAAAGTTGCGTATAAGGAGGTTAATTTCAAATCCAAGCTCTTAGAATGGAGCCAGAAGAACCGTGTCAACATCGAGTTCCGGCAGTTAGAGCAGTCTGTTGACGAGAATAACAGTCCAGTCTTTATTTACCAGATATTCCTGGAGGGTGTCGAGGGCTGTTCCGGTAAGGGCTATTCGAAGAAAGAGAGCCAGCAACGCGCTTGCAAGGAAACGCTCCAACGCCTGCGCCGTGAGCCCCAGTTCATCGATGCCATCTTTACCGCTAAGGGTGAGCGTACCAAGATGGAGGAGGAACCTGTCAGCGTACCAGACGAGATTGCCGACACACCCATCGAGATCCAAGAGCCTGTTGTCACTGAACCTGTTGTTAGGAACCAAGAACCTAAGACAAGGGAACACGATGAGTTCTCCCTCGATGACATCACTGCCACCCCACGGGAGAAGACCCGCGAGGAAATCATCGCTGAGGCGGAGGAAGCCGCCTTTGCAAAAGCATAATCCTATAAAGAAAACTATCACTTGTAACCTGTTGACTTAAAGTCAGCAACCCTGTTGACATGGAGTCAGCAAGGTTGTCGACTGGAGTCAACAGGTCTGCTGACTCCAGTCGACAGGTGATTAGATTACTTGTAACGATTGCTTACAACGGCACTTCCCGTCGCTTACAACGGCACTTACAAGTGAATCCCTTACTCGTTATAAATGACTTGCAGGAGGGTTTGTCCTACCGCCTGCAGGGTATTCTTGTCGATATGCTGCATATCGTCATTGACGGTATGCCATGTAGGACCGAAAGAGCTCTGCTGGCAATCCGGATAGTGGTTGATGATGTCCACGCAAGGGATATTGGCAATGTCATTCACAGGGACATGGTCGTCGGTGACATAGCCGCCATCCTGCATGGGGAAGGTACTGCCATAGCCTGCGGCATGGGCTGCACGCCATACCTTCTCCACGATCTGTCCGGCTTTCTGCTTGGAATAACCCTCCTGATAGAACTTAGCGCCCTGTCCTCCTACCATATCCAGGAGGATGGCATAGCTATAGTTCTGCGGTTTTTCCTGATATTTCTTTGCCCAATACTGTGCACCAAGTGCCCATGAGTCCGTACCATCACCAGTCTCATCCCATTGGGGGATGCCCCAGTCCTCCGCATCGAAACAGATGAAATCGACGGCGACATTCAGCGAGTCGTGCTGTTGGATGAGCCGTGCCAGTTCCAACATCACAGCGACACCCGAGGCACCATCATTGGCAGCCATGACGGGCTTGCGCCAGTTGGCGGAATCCGGGTCATTGTCTGCCCACGGACGACTGTCCCAATGGGCGCAGACGAGGATTGCCTCACCCCCCGCCCTCTCCTTCAGAGAGGGAGCTTTGGCGATGATATTCGTACTCTTCAGGATGGTACCGTCATAGCCTTTGAGGTCTGCTTTCTGTAACTCCACATGATAACCATATTGCTGGAACTTCTGAGTGATCCACTGGGCACACTGTTCATGTGCCTCACTGTTCATGATACGAGGACCGAAGTTACACTGGGCGGCACAGAACTGATAAGCAGAGTCCGCATTGAACTGGATATTCACGACGGGTTGCTGCTCCGCTTGTTTCTTGGTAGTACCACAAGCGCAAACGATGCCTGCAAGAAAAAGGATATAGATAATCTTCTTCATCATATTCATTTATTATTCTTATGCTTCTTAGGCAGGAACTCCTCAACATCCCTGCCGAAATGCCGTAACTCACGGACGACACTGCTGCTGACACTCGCATACCGAGGCTCGGCAAACAGCAGGACAGTCTCGATGCCACTGATCTGCCGGTTGATGTCAGCCTGCTCCCGCTCATACTCGAAGTCCTTGACGGAGCGTACACCCTTGATGATATACTGAGCACCCTGCTCCCTGGCAAAGTCGACGGCAAGACCATAATACGGTTTCACCTCAATGCGAGCCTCATCCGCATACAGCTCCTGTATCGCCTTCATCCGCTCCGTGGCGGGTGCCATATCTGGTTTATGCACATGGTCGCCCACCACACCGATGACGAGTCGGTCGAACAATCCCAAAGCCCTGGTCACGATAGAGTCATGACCTACTGTAAATGGGTCGAAACTCCCTACAAAAACTCCGCTTTTCATCTACTATTCAAAAAGGTTTGGTTCCATAATATTTCCCGTATACGGGTTGCGACCGAAATGACGATAGGCAAGTTCTGTCACCATACGTCCCCGGGGGGTACGCTTGATAAAGCCCTCCATGATGAGGAACGGCTCATAGACCTCCTCCACCGTACCGGCATCCTCGCCGATTGCCGTGGCAATGGTGGTGATACCCACAGGACCACCCCGGAACTTGTCGATGATAGTCAGCAGGATGCGGTTGTCTATCTCGTCCAGTCCATACTTGTCAATATTCAGTGCCGTCAGGGCAATCTTCGTAATCTCCGTATCGATACGACCAGTGCCCTTCACCTGTGCAAAATCACGGACACGCCGCAACAGCGCATTGGCAATACGGGGGGTACCACGGGAACGGCGTGAGATCTCCGCCGCCGCATCTGTCGTGATAGGAACCCTGAGGATAGAGGCAGAGCGTGTGATAATCTTCTGCAGTGTCTCCGGCTCATAATACTGCAAGTGCATATTGATACCGAAACGGGCACGAAGGGGAGCCGTCAACAGACCGCTACGGGTAGTGGCACCCACCAGCGTAAACGGGTTGAGGTCGATCTGGATGGAACGTGCGGACGGTCCCTTATCAATCATGATATCGATGCGGTAGTCCTCCATGGCGGAATAAAGATATTCCTCCACTACCGGTGACAGACGATGGATCTCGTCGATGAAGAGCACATCATTCTTCTCCAACGAGGTGAGAATACCCGCCAAGTCACCCGGTTTGTCCAGCACAGGACCGCTGGTGATCTTAAAGCCTACCCCTAACTCATTGGCAATGATATTCGAGAGCGTCGTCTTACCCAAGCCCGGAGGACCATGCAGCAAGGTATGGTCAAGCGGTTCTCCACGATATTTGGCTGCCTCCACGAACACCTGCAGGTTCTCCACCACCTGCTTCTGTCCGCTGAAATCGCCAAAAGAAAGAGGACGCAAGGCGTTCTCAAATTCTTTCTCTGAAGAGGAGATCTGCTCCTGTCGGATGTCAAAATCTTCGTCCATCATTTACTTTTTCGTACTTTTTGTTTGCAAAGTTACGAAAAAAGTTCATAGTTCATAGTTCATAGTTCATAATTTTTTGTATTTTTGCAGGCAAAAACCAAAACTATCATTTTATGAAACGCATCACACTGCTTTCCTTGCTGGCGGTACTGACCCTGATGGTCAATGCCTCCACGACCCTCCCTATCAAGGGAAAAGTCATTAACCCCACAGACAAGCACATCCAATACATCGGACGTATCTGCTTCGACAACCCTATGCGTCCCCGCTTTACTTTCCCCGGTGTACAGATCAACGCCTGCTTCACGGGGACCAGTCTGAAGATGATGGCAAAACCCAAGAGCGGCTATTTCATGGCACAGATTGACGGGGCTGAGCCTTTCAAGGTGGGTTTCATGGCAGAGAAAGACTCTGTGGTGACCCTTGCCACCGCCCTGCCCAAGGGAGCACATAGCATCCGCCTGATGTACGTCATCGAAGGTTATGAGCTGAAGCCGGAATTCCGCGGTTTCGTGCTTGACGGTGACGGTCAGTTGTTAGACGCTCCTGCCCTGCCCGACCGCCGTATCGAGTTCATCGGCAATTCCATTACCTGCGGCTATGGCAATGAGAGTATAGAGAAGACTGATCCTTTTGAGTATGAGACAGAGAACCATTATTATACTTATGCCCAGCAGACCTGTCGTAATCTGAATGCCATGGCGTATGTGGTGGCACGAAGCGGCATCGGTGTCTATCGCAGCTATGGAGGTCCGAAGACGGGAACCCCAGAGAATGTGATGACGACAGAGTATGAATACACCAACCTCTATGACCGCTCCGAGAAATGGGACTTCTCCCGCTATACCCCACAGGTGGTATGTATTAACTTGGGTACCAACGACCTGTCGACGAACAACTACGATGTAAAGTTGTTAAAACAGGCTTACAAGAAGTTCCTCAAACAGGTACGGCAGCATAACCCCAAGGCTAAGATAGTATACCTGTGCGGCTCGATGTTAGGAGGCAAAGAACTGGAGATTGCGAAGAAAACGCTGAATGAAGTCGTGGAGGAGGCAAAAAAGGACGGTGACAAGGAAGTATACCGCTTTGACTTCACCCCACAGAACGGTGACCTATACTATGGTGCCTCCTGGCATCCCTCTTTGTGGCAGCATCAGAAGATGGCTGGTGAGCTCACCGCTTTCCTGCGTACCCTGATACACTGGTTCTAAACCTTATTCTCAGGAAGTTCACTGATAAACTGGCGAATGGCGTCTACCAAGGCATCATTCTCTTTTGGTTGTTGTGTGGCAACACGGAAGAAATGGTCGGAGAGTCCCGTGAAGTTGAAACAGTCACGTATCAGGATGCCATGCTCATGGACGAGGTAGAATTTCAGTTTGGTACTGGTTGCCGGTTCTATCTCACATAACATGAAATTCGTCTTGGTCTCAAAGACACGAATCCCCTCTATCTTACGAAGATTGGCACGTAGGCGAGTCGTCTCCAGCAGATAGCTTGTAAGGTCGGGAATCGCCGGCTCATTCCGCTTGATGAGGAACTTCCCTGCCTCGATAGCAAGTGCACTTACTGACCAAGGATGGCGTATGCTTCGCAATAACTGTATGACATCGGGATGTCCCGTGATATAACCTATACGCAACCCTGGAACGGCAAAACGCTTACTAAGTGAATGCAGCACCAATAGGTTATGACACCCTAACACATCCTTGGGGCTAATAAGACGCTCTTGCGTATAGTCCTCATACGATTGATCGACCACAAAGGTATAACGGGGAGAGCGGCGTGCCATATACTCTATGATTCCCTTTGTCATCACATTACCTGTCGGGTTATTGGGATTACAGATCCAATAGACCCTGTCCGCAGGAAGTTCCTTCAGGTCGTCCGTATTCTCATAAGTGATGATATGATGGTTGATACGACAGGCATCAGCATATTCATTGAAAGTAGGTTGCGGGATGATGGAGGCACTATGATGGAACATCTGTGCGATGAGATAGATCGCCTCCGTTGCCCCATTGGTCACCATGACAGCCTCAGGACTGATTCCCAACTGCTGGGCAATCATCTTCTCAAGGGAACGCGGTTGTGGCTCAGGATAGTTGTTGATGATATCAAGATGTGCTTTCAGATGCTCCTGTAATGCCGTATGGTCGGCTTGCTGGTAGATATTGGAGCTGAAATTAATCCGCACCATACCCGCATCATAGCGATAGATATCATCTCCGTGCCCTTCTATCATAATCTTATACTATTCCGTTACTCGTATCGTCAATGTCTGGGCATCAAAGAGAATACCCTTATGTGCGATAAATCGCCCTAATGCTCCCTCATCAGCTAACTGACGAGGTGTTCCTATACTCAAAATCCCCGATTCCATCAGCCAGATACAGTCTGCTATCTGCAAGGATAACTCCACATCATGGGTGGAGAGGAAGATGGTTTTCTGCTGCTCATGGGCAAGACGATGCAACAGCTGCATCACCTCCACCTTACTGGGGAAGTCGAGGAAGGCGGTAGGCTCGTCAAGATAGATGACAGGAGTCTGTTGCGCCAGTGCCTTGGCAATCATCACTTTCTGCCGCTCGCCATCACTCAGTGTGTGCACATACCGTCCCCGCAATGACTCGATACCCACCAATCCGATAGCCTCGTCCACGATGCACCAGTCATCCTTCGACAAGGAGCCCCAGAAACCCGTATAGGGGGAGCGTCCCATGCTCACCAGTTCCTCAATGGTCATATTCCGTACATCCGGTTTCTCTGTCAGCACCACACCAATGAGCTTACTCAGCTGTTTGTCTGTAAGTTGGTTGACAGGGGTTGGTGAGGGAGTATTGGCAGACAGCAGGATATCACCATGAAGGGCTGGCTGAAAAGCGGACAAAGTGCGCAACAGGGTTGATTTACCTATACCATTACGCCCCAGCAGACAGGTCAGTTCACCACTCATGATGGCACCATTCAGATGTTCTGCCACTACTGCCGTATGCTGCTTTGTCTGGTATCCGATCGTCAGGTCAGTAAGTGTTACCGTCTCATTCATGGTGCAAATGTAAAACAAAAAAATGAAATGACAAAAAAATTACAGTATTAACAGTTGTAACTGCCCTGGAGCGAAACACGTCTGTGCCACCTGCAGGATCTGTTCTGAACGGATGGCATCAATCTGTTGGAAGACCATTTCTATATCCCGCTCCTTATCGTAATGCAGGAAACTCTTGGCAAAGTCGAGAGCAAACTGCTCCCGGTTGTCACAGGCAATGGCAATCTGCCCCTTCAGCTGGCGCTTGGCAGCAGCGAGCTGGCGTTCTGACAACGGATGCTGCATCATGCGGTCGAGTTCCTGATGAACCAGTCGCAGACAGCGTTTCACATCATGATGGTCACAACCGAAATAGACAGACCAGCATCCTGTGTCACTGTAACTCGCCATGGAACTCTCCACGGTATATACCAGCCCGTGTTTCTCCCGTAAGGAGAGGTTCAGCCGGGCATTCATTCCCGGTCCCCCCAATATGTTATTCAACAAATAAAGAGGCATCCTCCGGTTGTCGTTGAAATCGAAGGTTTTGCATCCTAACATCACATGTGACTGGTGATGAGGCTCCGAGAGGCGACTGGTCTTTTCACTATCATTGGAAACTGTTGGTTTCAACGAGTCTGCACGCTGTGGATATTCCGCTTTCTCCAGCAATTTGACAAGATGGTCGAAACGGATATCTCCATAAACAAAGAAGATGGCGTTGCTGGGACGATAGAACTGACTGGTAAAACGCCGTGCATCGGATGCCGTGAAGCTCCTCACCCGCTCTTGTGTACCTAATATATTATGTCCTAAGGGATGACCTTTGAAGAGCATATTCTCAAACTCATCATAAATCAGTTCGGCAGGAGAATCGTTATAACTCTCGATTTCATCGCAGATAACATCCTTCTCATGCTCTATCTCCTGTTCCGGATAAGTACTGTTAAAGACAATGTCTGTCAAGAGGTCGACAGCACGGGGAAGGTGTTCTTTTAAGATAGCAGCATAAAAGACGGTGTCTTCCTTATTGGTGAAAGCATTGAGATCACCCCCGACCCGTTCCAGACAGTTGAGGATCTGCAGGGCTGAATGGCGGCGGGTTCCCTTGAAAGTGACATGCTCACAGAAATGGGCAAGTCCTTCCTCACCCGTCTTTTCATGGCGTGAACCTGCCCTGACACCTATACCGCAATAGACAACAGGAGAAGTGGCAGGCAGATGAATCACTCGTAAACCATTAGGAAGTGTATGGATGTTATATTTTGTCATTTCACGTGCAAAGATAGTGTATTTTTGAAAAATAGTTGTATCTTTGCAGGAAATTCTAATGATTATGCGAAAAGTAATTGGTATCGGTGAGACCGTTCTTGATATTATCTTCCGTGACGAGCAGCCCATCAGTGCTGTCCCCGGCGGCAGCACCTTCAATGCGATGGTGTCTTTAGGCCGCTCTGGTGTAAAAGGCAGTATGATTAGTGAGACAGGTAATGACCGAATAGGACATAATATCATCGGTTTCTTAGAGAAGAATGGAGTAGATGCCTCTAATATCAATGTCTACCCGGAGTCCAAGTCACCATTGTCACTTGCATTCCTCAATGAGCAGAACGATGCGGAATACATATTCTATAAAGACCATCCCAACGACCGCATCGACTATATCTATCCGGACATACAACCTGACGACATCGTGCTGTATGGCAGTTATTTCGCACTGAACCCTGTCATCCGCCCTCAGGTTTATGCTTTCCTGGACTATGCCCGCCAACATGGTGCCATCCTTTACTATGATGTCAATTTCCGTGCCTCCCATCAGAATGAGGTCATGAAGATTACCCCTAACTTACTGGAAAACCTGGAGATGGCAGATATCGTCAGAGGGTCGTCAGAAGACTTTGACATCCTGTTTAAGAAAAATGACCCTGACACGGTGTATCGCACCCAAATATCGTTCTACACCCATAAATTTATCTATACCCGTGCCTCACAACCTGCAGAGGTCAGGGCAGAGAACGGTTTCAGCAAACAATATCCCGTCCTCGCCACCAAGACGGTCAGTACTATCGGGGCTGGCGACAACTTCAACGCCGGCTTCATCTTCGGACTGATCAAAAATGGTATCACCCACCAGGAGATAGACAATGGTCTGACGGAGGCACAATGGGACTGCGTGATCAAAAGCGCATTGGAGTTCTCCGCAGAGTGCTGCCGCAGCATCAGTAACCATGTCTCCGTGGAGTTTGGAGCACAGAAGAAAAAGGAACTGGAAGAGGCTTTATCGACAATAGAGGAATAATTTAAAAACAATACTACTATGCAAGAGATTACAAACAAAATCTATTATGTGGGTGTCAACGACCGTAACAAGTCGCTGTTCGAGGGCTTATGGCCCCTGCCCTACGGCGTGAGCTATAACTCGTATCTGATTGATGACGAAAAGGTGTGTCTGATTGATACGGTGGAGGTTGACTTTTTCACCCAATTCATCGAACATATTCATGAGGTGATTGGTGACCGCCCTGTCGACTATCTGGTGATTAACCACATGGAGCCTGACCATAGCGGTTCTATCGCCCTCATCAAGAAATACTATCCGAATATCCAGATTATCGGCAACAAGAAGACTTTCCAGATGATGGAGGGTTTCTATGGTATCGCTGAGGGTACGGTAGAAGTGAAAAACGGCGATTCCATCGAGCTTGGATCACATACCCTGAACTTTGTCCTCACTCCTATGGTACACTGGCCTGAGACGATGGTGACACTCTGTGGCTCTGTCCTCTTCTCGGGAGATGCCTTCGGCTGTTTCGGTGCTCTGAACGGTGGTGTGATTGATGAGCAGATCAATTGCGACGCTTTCTGGTTGGAGATGGTCCGCTACTACTCCAATATCGTGGGTAAGTACGGTACTCCTGTACAGAATGCCCTCAAGAAACTTGCCGATGTGAAACTGGACTATATCTGTGCTACCCATGGTCCTGTATGGCACCAGTATATTAATAAGGTGGTGGCAGAATACGACCGTATGTCGAAATATGAGACAGAGCCGGGACTGGTCATCTGCTATGGTACGATGTATGGCAATACAGAGCGTGCCGCAGAGGTCATTGCCCGTGCTGCCTCTGAGGCTGGTGTGAAGAATATCGTGATGTATAATGTCTCGAAGACCCATCACAGCTATATCATCCGTGACGTGTTCCGCTACAAGGGACTGATTGTCGGTGCCCCCACTTATAACACCGCCCTTTATCATGAGATGGATGTGCTGCTCTCAGAACTGGCTGGCAAGGATATCAAGAACCACCTGCTGGGATGGTTCGGCTCCTATGGCTGGGCTTCCAAGGCTGTCAGCGAGATTGCCCGCTGGAATGACGAGAAACTGCATTTCGAGGCTGTCGGTGAACCTGTTGAGATCAAACAGAGTCTGACACCTGAGACGAAAGCTGCCTGTGAGGCTTTGGGCAAGGCGATGGCAGAACGGCTGAAAGCATGACCGCAGCAACGGTTTTTCCTGCGATTTAGTGAATAAATCATAAAAAATAGGGGTTACTCTTGGCTCGTACCTAAGGGTAACCCTTATCTTTGCGGAAAAATCGAAACAATGGCAAAGAATATACGACTGACAATTGGCGAGTTCTCCCGGTATTGCGGGGTGACGGTGAAGACACTAAGGCACTATGAGCGGATGGGGCTGTTGGTACCCAACGAGGTAGACGAATGGACACGTTACCGCTATTATGACGTGGCACAGATGCAACAGCTCAACGGTATCCTGCGACTGAAAGAGATGGGCTTCTCATTAGAGGAGGTACGTGATCTTTTGGACGAGGGGACGCATAAGCCCAGTGTGAAACAACTGGAAGAGAAGATCAAGCAAGTGGAGCAACTGCTGAAGAACCTGCAGGACCGTCTCGTCCTGTTGCGTAGGATGGCAGACTCCCAAGCGAAGATAGACACGGCAGGACGCATCTTCGTACAGCGACTGCCGGAGATTGTCGTCGCCTCCCACAGACAGGTACTTGCCAAACGCTCTGACCTGACAGCACTGTGTGCCCACGTGCTTGGACCTGAAATCCAACGGATCGGGTGTAAACGCTCTTTACCTATCTATAGCTTCGTCATCGAGCATGATGAGGAGTACAAGACCACAGATATCGATACGGAATATTGTGAGCAGGTAGAGGAGATGATGCCAGACACCCGCCTCATCCAATTCAAACGGTTGCCAGAGATTCCTATGGCGGTATGCATGAAATGCTATGGACCCTATCAGCACTGGTTTGAACAGAAAGCAGAGCTTTTCGACTATATCGAGAAACAAGGTTATCAAATCTGTGAACGGCACCGGCGACAGTATGTGGAGGGCGCATGGAACCAGAAAGACCCGGAGAAGTGGTTGACGATCATACAGGTTCCTGTGACAAAAGAAGAGCATAAAATCAACATTCCTAATGAAACCTACTATCAGTAGTATGGAGTTGATAGGAGCTTGCGGACTCTATTGCGGGTCGTGCCGGAAATTCAGAAAAGGAAAATGCCCAGGATGCCATGCCAATGAGAAGGCAACATGGTGTGGAATCCGTAAATGTTGCCATAAAATGGGTTACAGCACCTGTGCTAGATGCCCGATCGAGGATGTCAATACTTGCAAAACGTACAATCATCTCATCGGCCGCATCCTGGGTTTTCTTCTTAACAGCGACCGCTCTGCCTGTATCCGCTACATCCGCCAACATGGTGAGGAGGAATTTGCCAACCGCATGTCGGTAACGGAACAAATGACTATGCCGAGGAAGTTATACTGATATGAAACATTATCGGATAAAATTCGTCCAGGCACGAGGCTCCTCTTCCGGATGTCCCCCATCCTGCACATTCAACCGCTTGATCATCCAAGCCATATTACGACCTAAGGTGCGCATGGTCTGCATTCCTTCCTCGTCCTGTTCCACCTGCCCGGGAGTCTGTCCATAAGCCATGTTCCAATACTGTGAGCTGACCAGTGGCATATTCAGGATGGTGAAGTATTTGTTCAGGCGGTCGAAAGCGGCTGAGGCTCCCCCACGACGACAAACCACCACACTGGCTCCCGGCTTATACTGCAAATCGGCTCCTAATGAGTAGAATACCCTGTCGAGTAAAGCACAGAGAGAGCCGTTAGGACCACCATAATACACAGGAGAGCCCACGATGAGTCCGTCAATGCCGTCCTTGACACTCCGCCACACCTTATAATATAAGTCATCACGGAAGGTGCACCGCCCTTCTTTCCCGCACATACCACAGGCGATACAGCCCTGTACGGCTTTCTTCCCGATACTGATGATCTCCGTCTCCACACCTTCCTCATTCAAGGTTTTTGCCACTTCACTTAGTGCACGGAAAGTATTCCCATGCTCCTTAGGACTTCCGTTAATCAATAATACTTTCATTTTATAGATATTCTTTTTATCATCCAAGAATCTGTTGGGCGTGTTCCTTAGTCTTGATCTGTTTACCAGCAAGAATCTGCTCGATGATACCCTCTTCATTAATAATAAAGGTAGTACGGATGGTACCCATCGTCTTCTTGCCGTACATATTCTTCTCGCCCCAAGCTCCCATTGCCTCCATCAGTGTTTTGTCTATATCAGCAATCAACGGGAAGGGAAGCTGATGTTTCTCCTTGAATTTCTGATGCGAGTCTGCTGAGTCCTTGCTGACTCCCACCACCTCATAACCGGCTCCCTGCAACTGCTCGTAGTGGTCACGCAGACTGCATGCCTCTGAGGTACAACCACTGGTGTTGTCCTTTGGATAGAAATACAGTATGAGTTTTCTACCCTTATAGTCACTCAGACGGATTTCACGTCCCTGCTCATCCTTGCCTAAAATCTCAGGCGCTTTGTCTCCAATATTCATCGTTTCAGTTTTTAATAGTAATTCTTCGATTGCAAAGATACTATTTTTCTTTTAATTTTGTATCTTTGCAAACAGATAATCAATAAAACTATGAATATAGAAAAGAGTACTTGGACTTGCAGGAAAAGACTTTTATCCTTCTTCATCATGGCGACCGCGGTATTAACTGCTTCATCTCAGACCTATCCGCCAAAGGACTCGCCACAGCTGGAGTTCGCCCTTCAACTGAGAGTACATATCAGTGAGCCTTACACTATCGGTGAGACTGCACACGGACGGCGTATCGTAATCCCTATTACGAGTGGCAGCTTTGAAGGTCCTTCCTTGAAGGGAACGATTTTATCTGGCGGGGCAGACTACCAGCTGGCTAATGCTGACGGTACCCGAACGGAACTGGAGGCTATCTACAGTATCCGGACGGATGAT
>Ga0256407_10000760_pt1 | contig 72739 bp, 74 predicted proteins | sample RumenRJG_04DNA_FD_193489 | JGI IMG/M metagenome (GOLD analysis project Ga0256407, IMG submission 193489) | Bovine rumen microbial communities from Lethbridge, Alberta, Canada - RJG_04 | ecosystem: Host-associated > Mammals > Digestive system > Stomach > Rumen | place: Canada: Alberta... | reverse complement strand
CGGTTATGTCGGCTTTCTTAAATTCCGCGTTGCTGAATTTGCCGCATTTTTTTACGGCCTGCTTCAACATTCCGTCCGAAAAGTCAGTGGCCACCAGGCGCTTGCATTTTGGCGCGATGTATTCGCTTATGGCTCCCGTTCCGCACGCGCATTCCAAAACTTCGTCGGAGGAATCAATCAACTCCGCGACTTTTTTCCCGGTTCCCGTATATACTTTTTTGTTGTAAATATTTTCAAAAAGGTCGTACAGCGCCGCCGCTTTGTCCCAAAACATATTTTCTCTTTGCGCCCATTTTACAGCAATGGCTTGAAGGCTGTCTATAGAGGGCGGGGCGGCAGGGGGCAAATATTTTCCTTGCTCTTTTTCCACAATTATTGTATACTATATATAATTATGGAAAAAGAAATAGCGATTTTCAAAACAGAAAAAGAAACAATAAATGTAGAAGTTCTATTTGAAGACGAAACAGTCTGGCTCACGCAGGAACAGATGGCTCAACTGTTTGAAAAATCAAAATCTACAATTAATGAACATATAAAAAACATATTTGCCGAAGGTGAACTTGAAGAAAGTACAGCAATAAAGAAATTCGGAAATTCCGAATTTCAGCAGAAAGCGCCATTTTATTACAATCTTGATGTGATAATTTCCGTGGGCTATCGCGTAAAATCTCTGCGTGGCACACAGTTCCGCCAGTGGGCAACAAAACGACTGAATGAATATATCCGAAAAGGCTTTGCATTGGATGACAACCGCTTAAAGCAGCTTGGCGGCGGCGACTACTGGAAAGAGCTTATGGCCCGCATCCGCGATATCCGCGCCAGTGAAAAAGTTTTTTACCGCCAGGTTTTGGATATTTACGCAACTAGCGTTGATTACAATCCCCGTTCCGACACTTCAATTGAATTCTTCAAAAAGGTTCAGAACAAAATGCATTTTGCAGTTCACGGCCAAACCGCGGCCGAGGTCATTTACAACAGGGCTGACGCTGAAAAAGAGTTTATGGGCTTGAAGACTTTTGAAGGAAGCAAGCCCCATTTAAAGGACGCTGTTGTCGCCAAGAATTATCTTGACGAAAAAGAGCTTCGCGCGCTTGGCCAGATTGTCAGCGGATATCTTGATTTTGCGGAGCGTCAGGCGGAACGCCGGCAGCCTATGACCATGAAAGATTGGTCAGAACATCTTGATAAAATTCTTACGATGAGCGGCGAACAGCTTTTGCAAGGAAACGGCTCAATTTCACACGAGAAAGCGATAGAAAAAGCGACGAGCGAATACAAAAAGTACCAGCAAAAAACTTTAAGCGATGTTGAAAAAGACTTCCTCGATTCTATAAAAGAGATAGAGAGCAAAGCGAAAGCGTAGCCTTCTTCCCCCTCTCCTCTCGGTTGAATTTTCTCCCCAAATTCAGTATTATCTTCTCTATGGAAAAATTGGAAATCGGTCAGCAAATTGAGACGGAAATTGTGGCGATATCGGGCGACACAATTTTTTTGGATTTGAGCTCTAAGAGCGAGGGCGTGCTTTTAAAGGCGGAACTGGCGGACGAGAACGGAAACGTCAGCGTCAAAGAAGGCGACAAAATCAAGGTTTTTTACTTGGGCGAAAAGAACGGCGAGTCGCGCTTCACCACAAAAATCAGCGGACAGAACGCCGACAAGACGATGATAGAAAACGCTTGGACAAGCGGCATTCCGGTTGAGGGCGTCGTTGAAAAAGAAATCAAGGGCGGCTACGAAGTCAAGATTGGCGGCGCCAGGGCCTTTTGCCCCTATTCGCAAATGGGAGGACGCAAAAAGGACGACGACACGGATTTTACGGGCCGCCATTTGGTATTTAAAATCCAGGAATACAAGAACGACGGAAAGAACATCGTCGTTTCTAATCGCGCGATTTTGGAAGAGCAGCGCGCCAAAAACCTTTCCAACTTGGAAAGCCAAATCGCTGTCGGAACGATGGTCACCGGAAAAATCACCGCGCTCCACAATTACGGCGCCTTTGTCGACTTGGGAGGCTTTCAGGCTCTGCTTCCGATTTCGGAAATTTCCCGCGCCCGCGTTGACGACATCCAAAAGGTTTTGTCGGTAGGCCAGGAAATCACCGCAAAGGTAATCAAGGCCGATTGGAAAAACGAAAAGGTCAGCGTAAGCCTAAAGGCGCTTGAGGCCGACCCCTGGGACACGGTGGAGCAAAAATTTTCGGAAGGCGACAAGATTGACGGAACGATCGCCCGCGTCGCCGACTTTGGCGTCTTTGTCAATTTGGCGGACGGAATCGACGGCCTTGTCCACGTTTCGGAGCTGGACGTAAAGAAGGGAACCAACTTGCAAAAGGTTTTCAAAAAGGGCGACAAGATGAGCGTAGTCGTTCAGGGCGTGGACGCAAAGAACAAGCGTATCTCCCTTACTACAAGCGAGTCCGCCGAGCAAGATTTGGAAACCAAAAAATATTTGGCCAGCAATTCCAACGACGACGACGGCGAAACCTACAGCCCCTTTGCCGCTTTGCTAAAGAAATAGACGGAGGAACAATATGGAAACGAGAAACATTTTTGAAAACATTTCTTGCATCGACCACAGGTATTCGCTTTCGGAAGCCAAGGCTTTTGAAGGCTTGTCAAAATACATTTCGGAAGAGGCCAGCGTCCAAAGCTTTGCCAAGTGCGAAGCCGCGCTTGTAAAGGCGCACCTTAAGGTTCGCGGCCAGCTGGACGACAAAAAGGCCGCCGCGCTTGATCAGGCCGCAGCCAACATCGACCCCGAGGAAGTTTACAAAGAAGAGGAAAAGACAAAGCACAACATTCGCGCGCTTGTCAACGTCCTTAAGACAAAAGTTCCCGCTGACTTGGGACCCCTCGTTCACCTTGGAGCGACAAGCGTGGACATCTTGGACACGGCCCTTTCTTGCAGAATGCGCGACGTGACGCAGAACGTTGTTCTTCCTGAATTGAAGGAGCTTGAAAAAAATCTTTGCGCGATTGCCGAGCGCGAGGCCGACACTCCGCAAGTGGGACGCACTCACGGCCAGCACGCCGTTCCGATCACTTTTGGCTGGAGCATTGCCGAATTTGTCTCGCGCCTTGGAAAGTCAATTTTGCGCATCGAGGAATTGAGCAAGCAGCTTAAGGGAAAGCTTGCAGGCCCTGTAGGCTCTTACAACGGCCCCAGCATGATTGTCCAAGACCCCGAGGAATTGGAAAAAACTTACCTGGGCTTTTTGGGCTTGGAGCCCAGCGAATATTCAAACCAGTTGGTCGAGCCGGAATACCTCTTGCGCCTTTTGCTTGAGATGAACGTCGCTTTTGGAATCATCGCGAACCTTGCCGACGACCTTCGCAACTTGCAGCGTTCGGAAATCGGCGAAGTCTTTGAGTACTTCGCTTCTACCCAAGTCGGCTCTTCGACAATGCCGCAAAAGCGCAATCCCTGGAACAGCGAGCACGTAAAGTCTTTGTGGAAGGCGATGTGCCCGCGCGTCATCACGTTCTACATGGACCAAATCAGCGAGCATCAGAGAGACCTTACAAACAGCGCGAGCCAGCGCTTTATCGCCGACTATGTTGCTGGCTTTACGATGGCCGTCGCCAGAATGAATTCCGTAGTGAGCGGCTTGCAGGCCGACCGCGAAAGCATGAAGCGCAACTTGGACAACGCCGGCGGAAAAGTCAAAGGCGGCGTTCTTGCCGAGCCGGCCTACATTTTGCTTGGCGAAGCCGGAGTCAACGACGGACACGAAGTGATTCGCAAAATCACTTTGGAATGCGAGCAGAGCGGAAAGACTTTCTTTGAAGTCCTCAAAACCCACACCGACGCTTACGCCAAAATCACGGCGCAGCTGGAAAAACTTGGCGTTGAGGACCCGCAAAACTTCTTTGCCAACCCCGAGCGCTATCACGGCCTTGCCGCCAAAAAGTCAAAGCGCTTGGCGCAAAAATACGCGGAGTTGATGAAATGAAAATCGCCTTTATCGGAATGGGAAACATGGCGCAAGCGATCGCGGCCGGCTTTGTCGCCTCAAAAAAAATCGCCGCCAAAGACTTGTGGGCCTACGCTCCCAACCAAGAAAAGCTAAAGGCCAACGCGGCCAAAATCGGCTTTAATCCCTGTTCCTCAAACGCGGAAGCGGTGAAAAACGCCGACACTGTTTTTGTTTGCTGCAAGCCCAACCAAATCGAAGGCGTTGTGGCCGAAGTGAAGAACGAATTGCAGGGCAAGGCGCTTGTTTCCGTCGCGGCGGGCTGGACTTTTGACAGCTACGCGAAAATTTTGGACACAAGCAAAACGCGCGTTTTGTGCCTTATGCCAAACACGCCCGCCCGCATCGGCCAAGGCGTTATTTTGCTGGAAGAAAAGAATTCCTTGCGCGACGACGAGGCCGAGCAAATAAAGGACTTGCTTTCAAGCCTGGGCTTGTTGGAAACGATTCCGGCGAGCTTGATGGGAATCGGCGGCGCCCTTGCAGGCTGCGGACCGGCCTTTATGGACTTGATAATCGAAGCTTACGCTGACGCGGCCGTAAAGTACGGAATGAAGCGCGAGCAGGCCTACCGCTTGGCAAGCCAAACTATGTTGGGAAGCGCCGCCTTGCAGCTTGCAACAGGCGAGCATCCGGGCGCCTTAAAGGACGCGGTTTGCTCGCCGGGCGGAACGACGATTCGCGGAGTTTGCGCTTTGGAAAAGGCGGGCTTGCGAAACGCTTGCGTCCAGAGCATCGACGCGATAATGGAATTTAAGAATTCAAAAAAGTAAGAGATGGTCATTTGCGTTGCGGGGCCGATTGCGGCGGGAAAAAATTACGTTTGCTCGATTTTGGAGGAACGGGGATTTTTTTGCGTCGACGCCGACCAAGAAATCCACAAAATAATCGGCGAAAAGCAGGCGGAAATCCTTAGCCGCTTTATCCAGATCGCCGCCTCCCGCGGAATCAACTTGCGCGCCGCCGACGGAAGCCTTGACCGCCGCGCGCTTGGAAAGCTTCTTTTTAAGGACAGCGCGCTTTTGGCCGAGCAAGAAAAAATACTTTACCCGGAATTTGTCGCGCGCGTCCAAGCGCTGATTGACGCGAACAATAACGCCTTGCAAGCCCAAGAAGGCGGTGTGACAGAAATTGCAGGCAAGCCTGAGACTGCGCGCGGCCTGGCCATAAACGCGGCGCTGCTTTACAAAACGCCTTCCCTTTTGCGCCAATGCAAAAAAATAATCTACGTAGACGCGCCGCTCCTGGTCCGCGCCTGGCGCATCCGCCGCCGCGACCGTTTGCCCCTATTGCAAATCATCCGCCGAATTAAAAGCCAAAAAGGCCTCTTTAAAGAATACGAGCGCTTTGCGGCGGATTACGGCATTAAAATGGTTAGGGTGTGGAATTGGGGAAAAAGATTGTCTTTCTAAAAAATTCCATGCTATAATATCCGCATGAACATCTTTAAAAACTTTTTAACTGCGATAAAGCCTGCTGTGGCGAGATTCCCGGCGGTGTTTGTCTTTTGTTTTGCCGCGGCGATTTTTTGCACGCTGGCGGCAAGCTCGTATGAAATGTTTCCGACGGACGACTTGAACCGGGAGAGTGCGGAGTACAAGGCGATTGTCGAAAAGCGCGACTCGTTCCAAAAAACAAACATTGACTTTGCAAAAGCCGCGGCGTGGGCTACGAGCTTCGCCTTTTTAGCGGGAATCGCGGCGCCCTTGGCCGCAAAAAAATTTGACGAAAAAAAGAAAAAGTCTTTTGCCATTGGCAGCCAGGCCTTGAGCGCCGCTCTTTTCTTTGCCGCTTACGCTCTGTTTAAAGGAGAAGACGCTTACAGGCTTTTGGCGTATTGCGGAACGCTAGCGGCCCTTACGTTCCTGACAGTTTATCTTTTAATGTTTGAGCAAGAAGAAAATCTTGTGGCGCCAAATCTAATTGTTTCGGGAATGATTAGCGGAATCGCCGCGGGCTGCGTTTGCGCGGGCCTTTTTGTAATACGCTTTGCGATTCATTATTTGCTTTTTAAGATTGAAGGCTTGGCGCAAATATTGGTTGATTCGGCAATCTCAAGCTTTTCTTGGATTGTTTGCTGCACAGGAATTTTTGTGGCCTACGCGACAAAGCCCAAAGAAGAGATATCAATTCCAAAAGCGTTTAAAGTCATTTTTATGTTCATCTTGCTGCCCTTGTATTTGATTTTGCTTTTTGTTCTTTACGCTTATCTTGCAAAAAGCTTGTTCACGCTTACGCTCCCAAATGGAAAAATAAATTGGTTTGTTTCTTTTGCCAGCGTCTTTTATTTGGTTTTCTTTTTTTCTATCAGGAAGTTTGAAAGCAAGGCGGCCAAACTTTATTGCAAATGGGGATCGGCGCTTTTGATTCCTTTGATTGTTATTCAATGCATCGCGTTTGGAATTAGAATCAACGCTTATGGTTACACCGAAGCGCGATACGCAAGCCTTTTGTACATTTTGTTCAGCATCGCTTGCGTCGCGATTTCGTTCGTCAAAAACGGAAAATACATGAGCGCGGCTTTTCCTTTGTTCGCGGGGCTTTGCTTGTTCTGTTCGATTACGCCGATGAATTTGTTTGACGTTCCTTTTAAAGACCAGACGGCGCGCATTGAAAAGCTTTTTAAGTCCGCCGGCCTCTTTAACGAAAACGGAACGCTAGACACGCAAAACGCCGAGCAAAAATTGTCCGAGGAGCAAAAGGCGCAAGTGGTAAGTTCCTACAACGAGGTAATCAATACGAACTCAAAAATAAAGCAAGCGATTTGGCTTTTGAAAGACGGCGACAAGTATGACTTTAAAAAATCGTTCGGCTTCGCTTTTTCAAACGATTACGGAAAAGGCCTTGGCCAAAAGAAATATTATTTTTACGGCTTTGGCGAGGACTATAACGTTCCGTTTGACGTAAGCAAATATTCGCAGTTGTACGCATTTAAAACGATTGACGACAAGAACCAAAAGGCGCTTGTACATTGGGGCGACAACAAGCAGACGGACATCACAAACGAAATAAAGGCTTTGCTTAAGGAAATGCCGCAAGACGAATACAACAAGGCCTACGAGAATTACATCACAAAAAGCAAAGGCAAGCCGCTTGCGATAAAAACCGAAGACGGCTGGATAATTGTTTTGACTTACCTCAACGCCCGCCAAAAATTGGAAGACGACAGCAAAAACAATTACTGGTCCGTTGACGGACGCGGCTACGTCTGCAAGTAAGACTAATGCCCGCGCTTTTTTGCGCGGACATTAGTCGAGCGGTTCCATTCAGCGGCTTACCACCAGCTGAAGAACAAGCCTGCGAGCGGCGAAAGCACGATCATAATGCAAGAGAACGTGAACGACTCGATCGAAATCAAGGTCGCCCGCTGTTCCGAGGGGAACATGTTCTGCAAAATGAAATTTGTCCTTACCTGCAAAGCGTCGTCGGCCATCGACGACATAAAGCCGCCTAGCGCCATAACGGCGTAAAGGCCAGTGCGCTCAAGCGCGATGCCGGACAAAATCACGGCCGCCGCCACAACGAAAATCACGCGGTAACGGACTTTCTTGGCGCAAAGAATCAAGCGCGCTCCGATGATTCCTCCCGCCTGCAAAAACAGCAGCGCCAAGCCTAGCGCCCAATTTGGAATGCCCGCCATCGGAAGCTTTGCCTGCAAGAAGAACAAAAGCAAAATGTCCAAGGCGCCCACAAAAGAATTTGTGAACATCAAGAGCATGGCTTTCTTGGCTTCCTTTAGGAACAAAAAGCTTTGCTTAAAGCAATTGGCGATTTCTTTCCAAACGTTGAAGTTTTGCGGTAATGGTGAAAGCCTGATTTCAACCAAGCCCGCCAAAATCGCAAGCTGGACAAGAGCCGTCGCGATGCCGGTGGCGTAAGCAAGCCTGTATCCGATGACAAGCGCGAATCCCGCCGTCAGCGTTGAAAGGCCCTCGCACACCCGATAGATCACAAGCTGGTTGGAAGCGTAGCGCTCAAAGCGTTCCTCCTGCCCCACGGACTTTAACGAGTCGTAGGCCAGTGCGTCGCCGGAGCCGGAAGCGAAGTTGTAGTTTAGCGCGTGAAAGGCGATTGAAAGGCAGACAAGCGCGAAGTTGTTTGAAAGAATCATCACAATGTCGCCGACCATTCGCATCAGGCACGAAATTACAAGCGTCTTTTTGCGGCCCAGGACGTCCGCCAAAACTCCAGAAGGAATCTCGAACAAAATGCTCACGATATGGAAGACCGTTTCCGCAAAGCCGATTTGCGCCAGCGAAAAACCGCGCGACGCTAGAATCGCGACCCAGGCCCCCGAAAGCGAAATCTGTCCGAAAACCGCGGACGAATACAATCTGTTTATTTGTTTTTTTATATTGAACATAATACGCCGCCCCTTAACGGCAAAAAAAATGTCGCGCATGTGCCGCGACGCAAGGGGCTGTTGGGTTGGACTGTGTTTGGATTTTTCAAAAAAGACTTTTGGAAGCCACAGTTTTTTTAAGAAGACCCACTACCCCTATCGAGCGGTAGAGAAGGATCCCATTGACAAAAATAAAACTGGTGTTTTCCACATAACGAGGTTATTATAATCGTGCCGCGGGTATTTGTCAATAGATTTTTTTTGTGATATAGTATGGGGCATGAATGAACAAAATCAAAAAGTTTGGGGCCTCTTTCTTGCGGCGCTTTCTATTTTTATTTGGGGAATCACTTTTGTCAGCACAAAATATTTGCTGAAGGATTTTTCGTCGCTGGAAATTCTTTTTTATAGATTTTTGGTCGCTTACATCGGCCTTTGGTTCATGCGGCCCAAGTTTGAAAAAATCGCAGCGCGCGACAACATATACTTCGCGCTGGCGGGATTGTCGGGCGTGGTTTTGTACCAGCTTTCGGAAAACATCGCGATTCACTTTACCAACGCTTCCAACGTAAGCGTAATCGTAAGCATTTGTCCACTTTTTACCGCCATCGTAAGCCAAATTTTTTTAAAGGAGCGGCATCTTTCCGTTTGGTTTGTCGTCGGATTTTTTGTCGCGATTTTTGGAGTGGCGCTCGTTTGCTTTAACGGAAAGGCCGCGCTGGAATTGAATCCCAAGGGCGACCTCTTGGCCCTGTTAGCGGGCGTTTGCTGGGGTTTTTATTCGATGTTCATTTCAATCTTGAACAAAAAAAATTACGACAAGGTTTGCTCCACCAGGCGCATTTTCTTTTTCGCCGTTTTGTTCATGCTTCCGCTCGCGCTGTTTGGCTGGCGACTTGTTCCGCAAGACGGAGCGGCCGCCGCAAGCGCTAACGATTTTGTCCAGTCCTTCTATTTTTTTGTTGAGCCAAGCGTTAACGCCGCGCGCTTTTCCAAAATTCTTAATTGGGCCAACATAATTTTTTTGGGCGTCTTTGCCAGCGGCCTTTGCTTTACCACTTGGAGCAAGGCGTGCGACATTATCGGAACGGTAAAGGTAAGCTGCGGCTTGTACTTGATTCCAATCGTCACGGTAATCTTTGCCTTCTTTGCGCTTGGCGAGCGATTGACTTTGCTAGGCGCCGCAGGAACTGCGATAACAATTGTAGGATTGTTCTTGAGCGAGAAGAAAGAGGGTTGACAAAAAACGTTCCTCTTTATAATATAAACTATCTTTTCATTTAGGAGACACGCTGCCGATGATACTGTAATTCTGATTTCCGTTAAAAAAACGCTTGGCGCGAAGGGCGCGGGGCGATATTTGGAAGTCAGTTGCAGTTATTTTTTTGTCGGCCGGGCGTCCGCTTTCTGTGGCTGGCTTCTATTTTTTGGAGGCCAAAATGTCAATTCAAATCACAAAACTTAACTTCTCTTATCCTGAGTCAAACGCAAATTTGTTCGAGGATTTTTCGCTTCAAATTGCGGAAGGCTGGACTTGCGTGGCCGGAAGCAACGGCTGCGGAAAATCCACGCTCTTAAAATTAATCGCGGGGCTCCTTGTTCCAGACGGCGGAAAAATTTTATGCGGGAACGCTGGCGCAAAATCAGGCGCGGTTGGCCCAGCGGCGGGCGAAATGATTTACTGCGCGCAAGAAACCGCCGAGCCGCCCGAAAACCTTTACGCGGCCTTTTGGTCGGACGACAACGAGGCTCGCAAATTTTTTTCGCGCCTTTGCGTGACCGAGGAAATGCTTGAGCGCTACGAAACTTTGTCGGGCGGCGAAAAAAAGCGCATTCAAATCGCTTGCGCTCTAGCCGAGCGGCCCGCCGTTTTGTTGCTGGACGAGCCGACCAACCACCTTGACGCAAAGACCGCGCGAATGATTTGCGAGACGCTTGGCGATTTTGGTGGAACGGGAATAATCGTAAGCCACGACCGAGCCTTTGCCGACAATCTTTGCGCTCGGACAGTTTACCTTTACAACGAAGCCGCCGCCTTTGCGGGAGGCCGGGATTGCGTTGTCTATGACTCTTATCCGTGCGGCCTTACAAAGGCGTTGGACTTGCGGCAAAGCGGCGCCGACCAGTCTCGCGGTCAATGGGAGCGTCTTAACGCAAAGGCCGCGGCCGAGCGCGGAAGGAGCGCCGCGCTTGAAGAGCAAAACCAAAAGTCTAAGGCGCGCCTTTCCAAAAAAACGATCGACTCGCGCGACCACGACGCTCAGGCAAAAATTGACGTGGCCCGCATCAGCGGAAAAGATCGTTCCACCGGAGACGCAAAGGCTAGGCTTGAAACGCAAATCCGCCAAACCGAAAGCGAGCGCGACAGCGTAAAAAAAGCCCTGCGCCGCAAAGAAGGATTCGCGCTAAGCCAAAGCGACTATTCCAAGCCGCTCGCCGTAGACGAAGCCGTTTTAGAAGCCGGTTCCTACAAGCTTAAAATTCCGCGTGTGGAAATAAAGCGCGGATCGAAAATCGCGCTGACCGGGGAAAACGGCGCCGGAAAATCGCTTTTTGTCCGCCACGTGATTTCGCTTTTGGAAAAGGCGGGGCGAGCCAACGAGGTTCTTTACTTGCCGCAGGAAATTTCAGACGCGCAAAGGGACGCGATTTTTGGCGAGTTGGACGGCTTGGAAGAAAGCGAGCGCGGCGAGGTTCTTTCGACGCTTTACAGGCTTGGAAGCGAGCCTGAGCGCTTGGAGGGATTGAAGCGCGGCGACAATTTGAGCCCCGGCGAACTGCGCAAATTGATGATAGCGCTTGCGGTCCAAAATCCGCTTTCGCTTTTGGTTTTGGACGAGCCGACAAACCACATGGACATCACAAGCGTTGTCGCTTTGGAAAACGCGCTCGCCGCTTTGGATTGCGCGATGATTGTGGTAAGCCACGACATGGCCTTTTTGCAAAAAGTTTGCAACGCAAGTTTTGTGGCCGAGCGCGACAAAGATCAGGGAAAGATTTTAGTGATTCAATAGGAGTTTATAAAATGCAAATTAAAGAAATAACAACTGTCAAAAAAGATTTTCTCGACTTGCTTCTTCTTGCCGACGAGCAGGAGGACATGGTTGACCGCTACCTTGAGCGCGGACGAATGTTCGTTCTTGACGACGGCGGAATAAAGGCCGAGTGCGTTGTCACCGACGAAGGCGGGGGCGTTCTTGAAATAAAGAACATCGCCACCGTTCCCAAAAGCCAGGGAAAGGGCTACGGCAAAAGGCTGATTGAATTTTTGGAAGAAAAATTTCATAATGGCTATGACGCCCTGCAAGTCGGAACAGGCGACAGCCCGCTCACGATTCCCTTTTACGAAAAATGCGGATTCAAGCGGCATCACGTTGTCAAAAATTTTTTTACCGACAACTACGACCATCCGATTGTGGAGGCGGGCGTCCGTCTTGTGGACATGATTTATTTGCAAAAGGAATTGTAGAATGAACGCGACAAAAAACGAAGGCTTTTCAAAATGGGTGGCCTGCTGGGGAACGGCGACTTCGATTACAAAGCGAACGGAAGTCACTTACGCAAAAGACTTGACCTTGCGCTACCCGATAAAGATTTGCTTTAACGGCTCAAAGCTGCGCTTCACATTTTCCAACCTGACCGGAACGGAAGACGTGAAAGTGACAAAGGCCTTTTGCGCAAAAAAAGGCGCGGGTCAATACAAGCCTGTCGCGATAACAAAAAAAGGCGCCGCGTCGTTCTTGATTCCCGCCGGAAAAGAAATCACGAGCGACCAAATTGACTTTGCGGTGACAGCCGGCGACACCTTGGACGTAAGCATGTACTTTGAGGGCTTTACGCAGATGAACGCTGGAACGGTAATTCTAAGCCCGCTAGAAAAAGGCGCCTTCGCTTACGGAGACTTTTGCGCGGCGGAAAATTTTCCAGACAACCTTAGCGCGCCGGCAAACGCCTTTTATTTTTTGAACACAATCGACGTTTTTACCGAAGAGAAAAACCGAGCGCTCATCTGCTACGGAGACTCAATCACTTGCTGCAGCTGGGTGGACTACCTTCGCGAGCGCGCCTTTAAGGGCGGAGCGGGAAACGTTTCTGTAATCCGCCGCGCGGTTTGCGGAACAAGAATCTTGCGCCAATACGATTGCATAACTTACCAGGCTTACGGCCTAAAGGGAGCGACGCGCTTTCCGATTGAGTCAAAGGCCGCGGGAGCGGACGCGATAATCATTCACCACGGAATCAACGACATAATCCATCCGGTTGGCGTGGAGGTGAACAAGTTTAGGCCCTGGAGCGATTTGCCGAGCGTCGCGGACTTGATAGAAGGCGTTCAAAAAATCTACGTGGAGCCTGCAAGAAAGGCCGGCCTAAAAGTTTACGGCGCGACGCTTTTGCCGATTTACGGCTGGCGCACTTACAACGAAAAGCGCGAGGCGATGCGCCAAGAGTTCAACGAATGGCTGCGTACGTCAAAAGACTTTGACGGCTTTGTTGACTTTGACGCGTCCGTCCGCGACGCGCGAAACCCCAAAGCCTTTATGGGCGACTGCGATTCCGGCGACCACTTGCACCCAAGCGAGCGCGCCTGCCAGCTAATGGCGCAAGCCGTGCCGGAGGAATGGATTTAGGAGGAAAAAAATGCCGATAATCGCCGCCTTTATGGTTCCGCATCCGCCGATGATTGTTCCCGATGTCGGTCGCGGAAGCGAAAAGCAAGTGCAAAAGACAATCGCGGCTTATGAAAAAGTCGCGGAAGAAATCGCCGCGCTAAAGCCTGAGACGATTGTAATTTCTAGTCCGCACAGCGTGATGTACGCAGATTATTTTCACGTCTCCCCCGGTCAAAAAGCGGCCGGCTCATTTTCCGACTTTGGCGCTCCTCATGTAAAGTTTGAAGTTGACTACGACAAAGACTTTGTGGAACTGTTGGAACGTAAGGCACAAGCTTCGCGCTTTCCGGCGGGAACTCTTGGCGAAAAAAATCCATCGCTTGACCACGGGACGATGGTTCCGCTTTTGTTCATCCTAAAAAAATACAAGGACTTTAAGCTTGTAAGGACGGGGCTTTCTGGCCTGGATCTTTTAAAGCATTATGAATATGGAACGATGATAAAAGAGGCGGCCGAGGAATTGGGAAGGCGCGTTGTCTATGTGGCGAGCGGCGACTTGTCGCACAAGCTGCAGGACTACGGGCCTTACGGTTTTGCAAAAGAAGGGCCGCTTTACGACGCTCGGATTATGGACGTTTGCGCGGCGGCGCGCTTTGGAGAGCTTTTTGATTTTGACGAAAGTTTTTGCGAAAAGGCCGCCGAGTGCGGGCACAAGTCTTTTGTTATCATGGCTGGAGCGCTGGACGGAAAGGCCGTTGAAGCCAAGCAATATTCGCACGAGGACGTGACGGGCGTCGGCTACGGAATCTGCTCTTTTGTTCCAAAGGGCGACGACGATTCAAGGCTCTTTTTAAAAGCGCGGCTTAAGTTTGTGGAAGACGAGATTGCGAGCAAAAAAGAAAAGTCTGACGCTTATGTCAGGCTTGCGCGCGCGTCCGCCGAGCATTTTGTAAAAAGCGGAAGCGTCATGCCTTTGCCTGATTGGCTTCCGGCGGAACTCTTGAACGCCGAGGCCGGCGCTTTTGTTTCCATTCACAAGTTTGGAGCCTTGCGCGGCTGCATCGGAACGACAGGGCCCACGCAAAAAAATTTGGCGCTTGAAATAATCCACAACGCCGTAAGCGCGGTTAGCAAAGACCCCCGCTTTGAGCCGGTGGAAGAGGACGAGCTAAAATACCTTGACATCAGCGTGGACGTTTTGGGCGAGCCTGAAAAAATAAAGTCCGAATCGGAGCTTGATGTGAAAAAATACGGCGTGATTGTTCAAAGCGGATACAAGCGCGGGCTTCTTCTTCCAGACCTAGACGGCGTTGACACGGTGGACCAACAAGTGTCAATCGCAAGGCGAAAGGGCGGCATCGCTCCCGGCGAAAAAGTCGAATTGTTCCGCTTTGAAGTTGTCCGCCATCACTAAGCGCTTTTGGAGGAAACCATGCCGCAATGCGACGCGTGTTTTAGGCGCTGTAAAATTGAGGAAGGCGCGACAGGCTTTTGCGGAGCCAGGGCTTGCCGCGGCGGAAATATTGTCGCCGACAATTACGGAAAGCTTACCGCGCTCGCGCTTGATCCGATAGAAAAAAAGCCGCTCAAAATGTTTATGCCGGGCTCGGCGGTTTTGTCAGTCGGCTCGTATGGCTGCAACTTGCGCTGCCCCTTTTGCCAAAACAGCGGCATCTCTTGGTCGCAGGAAGCGTTTGATTATAGGAAGGCGGCGCAAACATACGCTCCCGAGGAAATTGTAAAATGCGCGTATGACTTGCAGGGCCGCGGCAACATAGGGCTTGCCTTTACTTACAACGAGCCGCTGGTTGGCTGGGAGTTTGTCCGCGACGCCGCAAAGCTTTGCAAGGAAGCCGGAATGAAAAGCGTTTTGGTCACAAACGGAACAGGAAGCCTAAAAGTTTTGCAAGAAATAAAGCCTTACATCGACGCGATGAACATCGACCTAAAATCCTTTTCCGAAAATTTTTACAAGGACTTTATCGGCGGCGACTTGCGAATGACAAAAGACTTTATCCGCGGCGCGCTTGATTCATGCCATGTGGAGCTGACGACTCTGATAATCCCCGGAAAGAACGACAGCGATGAAGAAATGCGCTCCCTTTGCACCTGGGTCGGCGGCTTGGAAAAAGACTTTGGCAAAAAGATTCCGCTCCACATCACAAGATTTTTTCCGCGCTTTAAATTTACGGACTGCGATCCCACGCCCGTAAGCGCGATAAAGCGCCTGGTTGAGGTTGCCAAGGAGCGGTTGGAGTTTGTTTTTGCGGGGAATGTGTGAAGGAATGGGCCAAATAAAAAACCCCAAAACGGAGCTGGCTTTGCAGGCGTTTGGGGAATTGTGTTTTTTCTAGGCGTCTTGGTCGTAAACGTTATTGACCGCAGCCGTAAATCAATAGGCATCGATTTAGACTTGAAGTTTTAAGTCTTTCCGGGACTGATATCTGTACAATAAATTTTCAAAGCCACGTCAAGAAGTTGTACTTACTTCCTTGTGTAGCTCACATCAGACAGCTCTTTTTTAAGCTGGGCGCTAGGAGTAAAAAGAACACGCAAGTTCGTGATATCGTTTGAACTTACGTCCTCCTCCTTTTCATGCCCATTCGAACTGAACGAAAGCTTAAATATGCCGAGTTTGTTCAGCCTGATGCGGTTTGAATTCTTCAGATAGAATGGCATCTTATCCAAGAAACTCTCGATAACTGCCACAATATCAGCCGGCGTCAGCGTGCAAGTCTTAGAAATATCCTTTGCCAAGTCATTGACATCGATTTCTTCGCCATACACAGGCGACGCATAATACTTAGAGTCCGCCTCACGATTCAACGGATTCTGTCGTTTAGTAGAAGTATACATCATAGTATGTACCTCTTTTTTAATTGGTTAGAAATGCTCTCTTATAAGCACCTCCGCATGCGATTTAATCAAGACTTCAACGAAGTCCCATACCTTCGGCCGAAGAGTACAATTTGAATTTAATAAAATCCGGGGCAATCGGCAAGTAAAAAATGAAAAAATTTTTGTTCTTCCAAAATTCTCAGTAAATTTTAGAAGAATTCTCAAAGGATATTTTAAAATATTTACTGAGTTTTTGGGCAAAAGTCAGTGGGAATTTCCTTTTCTTACTGTGAGGATTTATTGAAAATTCAATAAAATCGTGGTAAAATCTATTTATTAGAGGCCAAAATGACTGCCGTTCCTGAAAAAGACAAAATAGAATTTATGGTTGCTCTTGTAAGCGATTTTGCAAAAAAGTATTCGCTTTCTACCATACAGGCATTCAACTACCTTGACCGCTTTAACGCCATTGCGCTTTTGTTGCAACATTACAACATTGCGCATACGCTTTCTTTTGCAGAAGTTATCGACGATCTTGCATTCTATTGCAGAAACCGCGGAGGAGAACTGCAATGAGCGACATTTTTGAAAAAAAAGAAATGTCTGAAGAAGACATCAAGCTACAATATATTACTCCTGCTTTGACCGCAAAATGGGATGTCAAAAAAATCACAATGGAAACTTCTCCCGTCAATAATTTTACGGACGGAAAAGTGCGCATTAAAGGCAACATACCAAGCCGCGACAAAGGAAAGCGCTGCGATTACGTTCTATGGCATAACAAGGGAACGCCGCTTGCAATCGTAGAGGCAAAGGACAACAATCATTCTTCTTCGTTTGGAATGCAACAGGCAATCAGCTATGGCGTAATGATGAACGTTCCCTTTGTGTACACCTCTAACGGCGACAGTTTTTTTGAGCATGATTTTACAACAGGCCTTGAAAGAGAGTTTCCGCTGGCAGAATTTCCAACAGCGGAAGAGCTTATGGCAAGGTGGAAAAAAGACGCTGTCGAGAAAAATTTTGAGGCGATAGACAAAAAGCGATATTACATTGACGGAAAATCAGAAGTCTATGACGTTCCGCTTTATTTTGAAGAAAAGCTGATGGACACGCCCTTCTATTCCGGAGCGGACTGCTATCCGCCGCGCTACTACCAGCGCAACGCGGTAAACAGAACGCTGGAAGCGATTTCAAAAAAGCAAGACCGCATTCTTATCGCTATGGCCACCGGAACCGGCAAAACCTATACCGCCTTCCAAATCGTTTGGCGTTTGATTGAATCGGGAACAAAAAAGAAAGTCCTTTACCTTGCGGACAGAAACAATCTTGTGGACCAATCCATTCAGCAGGACTTTAAGCCGCTTGAAAAAGTGATTCATAAAATCAACTTTCAAAAAGAGGACAAGTCAAAAATCTCCGCTTATCAGGTTTACTTTGCCCTTTACCAACAGCTGGATTCCGCAAAGCGTCATGGCGAAGAAGATGAAGAAACAGAAGAAGAAATTGAGCTTGAACTTTCAAAATACAAGGAATTCTTTACGCCAGATTTCTTTGACTTGATTATTGTAGATGAGTGCCATCGCGGTTCCGCAAAGGCTGACTCACGCTGGCGAAAAATCCTTGACTACTTTAACGGCGCCACACAAATTGGCATGACCGCCACTCCAAAAGAAACAAAATATGTTTCTAATATCGATTACTTTGGCGAGCCGGTTTATTCGTACAGCCTTAAACAGGGAATAGAAGACGGCTTCCTTGCGCCGTTCAAGGTGATTAATGTTCACACAAATATTGATGACGGTTGGCGACCCAAAAAAGGCCAAAGAGACATTGACGGAAACGAAATTGAAGACCGCGAATACAATCTTTCTGACTATGATTACAACATTATTATTCAAGACCGTATTGATGAGGTTGCAGCTGAAATTACAAAGTACCTGAAAGAAACAGACCGTATGTCAAAGACTATAGTGTTCTGTCCTACGGAAGATGCAGCAGACAGAATGCGAATTGCATTAAACAATTTGAATACAGACATGGTTTTGAAAGACAACCAGGGAAATGTAAAAGAGCAATATGTAGTACGCATCACAGGAAGCGATAAATACGGTAAAGACAAACTCGATTACTTTATTTCTATTGGTGAGAAGTACCCGGTAATTGCAACAACTTCAAAACTGCTTTCTACCGGAAGCGATTGCAAAATGGTAAAGCTGATTGTCATCGACGAGCTTATTAATTCAATGACGGAGTTCAAGCAGATTATTGGTCGCGGTACACGCTTACGATATAGCGAAGGTAAAACTCATTTTACTATTATGGACTTCCGCAGAGTTAGCCGCTTGTTTGCTGACCCAGACTGGGATGGCGAAATTGAGCAGGATGAAGATTTTGATCCAAACGCTAAGCCAAAAACGCCGCCGCAACCAACAGACACGGACAACCCCAGCGGCGGTGACAGCCCGGATAGCACCGACCATCCAGGCTTAAACCCAAAACCGATTGTCGGACGGGGCGGCGTAAGAGTGGATGTGCTCCAGCGCCTTGTTTCGATCTACGACACCGACGGAAAGCTTTTAAAGCAAGAATCCATCGAAGATTACACAAAAGAAAGTATTCTTGGGACATACCAGACTTTGGAAAACTTTATTCAGACTTGGAACGGCGAGCAGAAAAAAGAAATCATACGCAATATGCTTAAAGATAAAGGCATTGATCTTGAACTGATTAAGAAAGACCAAAACATGACAGATGTAGATGACTTTGATTTTATCTGTCATATTGCATTTAATCAAAAGCCGCTTACAAGAAGAGAGCGAGCTGAGAATGTAAAGAAGAGAGACGTCTTCGGAAAGTACGGAGAAGCTGCACGCGAAGTAATTAATGCCCTTTTGGATAAATATGCTGAACTTGGCATTTATGATATTGAATCAACAGAGATTTTAAAACAAAATCCTTTTACTAAATATGGAAAGCCTGCCCGCATTGCCGCTTTGTTTGGCGGAAACGACAAATACCGCCAGGCGATAAGAGAGCTGGAAGCGGAACTTTACGCGGCGTAAAAAGTTAATAAGGTGGAATAATATATGAGCAACTTGAGCAGTTTTGTAAAACGTGTTCGTGATGTAATGCGTAACGATGCCGGAATTAACGGCGACGCGCAGAGAATTGAGCAACTGGCGTGGATGCTGTTCCTAAAAGTGTATGACGCAAAAGAAGAAGACTGGGAATTTGAAGACGAAAAATACGAGTCAATAATCCCAGAAGAACTCCGCTGGCGCAACTGGGCTCACGCAGAAAACCAAGGCGACGGGCTTACCGGCGACAAACTCTTAAACTTTGTGAACAACAAGCTTTTTCCGACGCTCAAAAATCTTGAAATCTCTCCCGACACGCCAATCCGTCAAAGCATTGTGCGAACGACTTTTGAAGACGCAAACAACTACATGAAGGACGGCGTGCTTTTGCGCCAGATTGCCAACATTATTGACGAGCTTGATTTTGGAAGCTACGAAGAAACACATGCCTTTGGCGAAATCTACGAAACAATTCTTAAGGAACTGCAAAGCGCGGGAAGCGCTGGTGAGTTCTATACACCTCGCGCTGTAACTCAATTTATGACAAAAATGATTAGGCCACAGATTGGCGAGACAATGGCGGACTTTGCCTGCGGAACCGGCGGCTTTCTTTCAAGCTGGATAAAAGAGCTTGAAGAAGTGAAAAACGCGAAGGGCAGTGTCACAAACAAAGAGTCGGAAAAAATCTACAACTCGATTTACGCCGTGGAAAAAAAGCAGTTCCCTTACATGCTTTGCGTTACAAACATGCTTTTGCACGGCTTGGACAGTCCGCGCGTATATCATGGGAACTCGCTCATTTACAAACTTTTGGACTACACCCAAAAAGACGCTTTTAACGTAATTCTAATGAACCCGCCTTATGGCGGAAGCGAAAAGGACGACATAAAGCAAAACTTTCCCGCGGACTTACGTTCTAGCGAAACAGCCGATTTGTTTATGGCCGTCATTATGTACCGCTTGAAGAAAAATGGCCGCGCCGCCGTAATCGTTCCTGACGGATTTTTGTTTGGAAACGACAACGCAAAGAACAACCTTAAGAAAAAACTTCTTACGGATTTTAACCTTCATACAATTGTTCGCTTGCCTGGAAGCGTATTCAGCCCATACACAAGCATTACGACAAACATTCTTTTCTTTAACAACGAAGAGCCGACTGGAAAGACTTGGTTCTACCGTGTAGATATTCCAAGCGACAGAAAGCACTTTAGCAAAACAAAGCCGATGGAGCTAAAGCACTTTGATGACTGTATTGCATGGTGGAATGACCGCAAGGAAATTACAGACGAAGAAGGCAATCCAAAAGCAAAATGTTACGCCGCGCAGGAACTTATTGATTCAAATTACAACTTTGATGTCTGCGGTTATCCTCACGAAGAAGAAGAAATCTTAAGCGTTGCAGAAACAATCCAGAACTACGAAGAAAAGCGGACAAAGCTTAACGCCGACATAGACAATCTTTTGGCGCGGATTACAGAGCTCCATCAAAAAGCGCAAAAAGGGGAACTGTAAATTTATTGGAAATAATGATATAATATTTTAAGGAGGATTTGTTATGGATCAGAATGAATTGGATTCAACCTGCGGCGTTTCGGATGACGATCTTACCAAACGCTTTATTGAAGCCGTGCGAATCGAAAATGAAATAAAGAAAGCAAAGGGAACTCCTATTTCCTGTTACGACTCAGCGACAAACTCCGCTTATTTGCTTTATTCAGATGGAACAAAAAAATATGTGCGAGCAAATTAAAAAGCCAGAAATTATTGTTTTTGCAGGGCCAAACGGAAGCGGAAAGACTACCGTTACAAAACTTGCAAAAGTAATTGAGCCTTATATAAACGCGGATGAAATAAAGCGGACGAACTACTGTTCTGATTTGGAAGCGGCGCAGCTGGCCGAAAAAATGCGGGAAGAATGTGTGGCTCAGAATAAAAATTTTACTTTTGAAACAGTGCTTTCCACAGACCGCAATCTAAAGCTTTTACAAAAAGCGAAAGAAAAGGGCTATTTTATCCGCTGCATTTATGTTCTTACCCGTAACCCTGATATAAATGTTTCGCGCGTGGAATCCCGCGCGGCAAACGGTGGACATTCCGTTCCCGAAGATAAAGTCCGCTCTCGTTACGAAAAAGCTCTTGCCCTTATTCCCGAGCTTGTGAAAGTTTGCGATGTCCTTCATATTTATGACAATTCCACATTGCCGTTCAGAATATTCAAAAAACGCAAAACAGAATATTTTTATTGGCAGAACGAGGACTGGAGCAAAGAACAAATTCAGCAGCTTACTGGAATTGAACTATGGCCGCTAAAGACTTAAAAAACGCGCTTTTACAAGAAGCCGTGCAAGGCAAGTTAGTTCCTCAGATTGCAAGCGATGGCAATGCAAAAGATTTGCTGGAAGAGATACGGAAAGAAAAAGCAAAACTTGTAAAAGAAGGAAAAATCAAAAAAAACACGACTAAAGCAAGTGCGTCTGGTCGTGCTCTACCTGAAATTACAGAAGAAGATATTCCGTTTGATATACCTGAGAATTGGTGCTGGTGTAGATTAAGTGAGATTTGTACGAAACTTGTTGATGGAGATCATAATCCTCCTGCTGGATTAAATGAGAAAACTGATTATCTAATGCTTTCGTCAAGAAATATTAATAATGACAAATTAGTAGATTTAGAATTAGTTCGTTATCTATCAAAAGACATTTTTGAAAAAGAAAATGAAAGAACAAATGCTCAAAAAGGCGATATATTATTTACTTCAGTTGGAACTTTGGGGCGTAGTTGTGTTTTTGATGGTTCATTAAATATATGTTTTCAACGTAGTGTTTCTATTTTAAAAACATTAATTTATAACTTTTATTTGAAATATTGCTTGGATTCCGGATATATTCAAAATTACGTTATTTCAAATGCGACTGGTACTGCTCAGAAAGGCTTTTATTTAAATCAACTTGCTGAATTATTAATTCCACTCCCACCACTTGCCGAGCAAAAACGCATCGTCGCCGCAATTGAAAAGTTCATGCCGCTCATAGAAGAATACGGTAAAAAAGAAAAAGAACTCAAAACCTTTAATGAACAAATCGGTACACTCACAAAAAAAGCAATTCTGCAGGAAGCCGTTCAGGGAAAACTCGTTCCACAAATTGTCGCCGAAGGAAATGCAAAAGATTTGCTGGAAGAAATAAAAAAAGAGAAAGCAAAACTTATCAAAGAAGGAAAAATCAAAAAAGAAAAGCCGCTGCCAGAAATTACAGAAGATGAGATTCCGTTTGATATACCGGAAAGCTGGTGTTATATACATCCTTCAGACATAGGTTATTTTTCTTCAGGAAAAACGCCAAAATCAACCGAAATAAGAAATAAAGGAAGTATACCATATTTCAAAGTTTCGGATATGAATAATGAGGGAAATGAATTATATATGAAAAAAGTCATTAATTATTTAGAAAATGATACTAAATATAAATTGTTTCCTAAGAATACAATAATATATCCGAAAAATGGTGGCGCAGTATTCACAAATAAAAAAAGAATACTAATTACGGATTCTCTTGTTGATTTAAATACAGGGGTGTTCGTTCCATTTGATGGAATAGATTTTAAATACTTTTATATTCTATTTTCAAGTATAGATTTCAAACAATATTATAAAGGAACAGCTCTGCCAACTGTAGATTTGGAGGCGGTGCAAAATATTGTGTGGGCACTTCCTCCACTTGCAGAACAAAAGAGAATTATATCTGCAATAGAAAAACTTTTGCCACTCTGTGAAAAATTTGGAAGCTAAAAAAGTGCAACGTGCTTCATCTCCTTTTTCGGAAATAAACTTTAATGTAAAAGCCCTAAAAAATGGCGCTGAAAAAGGTTATTGCAGGATTTGCGGTAAATATGGTCCTTTAACAGATGATCATGTTCCTCCAAAATCTTGCGGAAATAAAGGGCGAATTGTATTTTCAATAGGTAAAAATAAACTAATTTTGCAAAATGGTTTTCACTGTCGGACTATATGTTCAAAGTGCAATAATGAACTTTTGGGATGTGATTTAGACAAAGAATATAAAAAAGCATTTGATAAAATAAATAATTTTAAAAAATCAGGTTTGTATTTGCCGCGAAATATTTTAGAAATTGATGTTGACATTAAGAAATTTTTTAGAAGCATTATTGCACATTTTCTTTCTGTTGCTGTTTATGAAAAAGGCATGACTATACAACAAGTTCTAGAAAGCCCAATACATGATGATTTTATTTCAGAAAATTGTAGAGCTTTTGTATTAGGTCAAGAAGAAAATCCAAAAAATGTTGATTTATATTATTGGTACTATCCATTCTCAAATATTTATGTAAATCCGTCTGTGAGTTTTTCTATGGATTTATTGAAAATAAATGAATCTACAATACTGGGTGCAATGATGAAGTTTTTCCCAATTGCAGTCTTTATATTGAACAAGAAAGTATCAACTGCAAGTCCTCCTGGAATAAAAGTTAATTTTGATAAAGATAAAATATTTTTGGATATGAAACATATAATGCATAAAGAAGTTTTTGAGCATCCAACTGAAACAGGTTTTATTATACATTCGCCAAATAATACTGTTGATGGTGTAAAAAATAATGGATAAAAAACAAATGGGCTTTCTCGAATCTATTAATGAAACAAGAAAATTCATCTTTTAGGGGGTATAGAATATGGAGCAGAAATTCCTAAAACGCCTTATTACAGAATGTCCTCTAAACAACTTCACAGAAGACAAAAATAGTGCAAAACGCCATCAGATTCTTGATGATTATTTAGAAAAATTCACAGATTCGCTCTATAAAAATGAAGATCAATTGATGGAAAACTTTTGGAGTGATTACATTGGCACTTCAGAAGTTGGCATGCTTCTATCTTCAAAAATGCTTAGAAGGTGTTTTATTTATTTGGATTGCGCGGTTGCGGTTTACAACTACATCGCTAAAAAAAGCAAAGAAAAGAAGAATTCAGAACTAGCCAAGCATATTTCGATTCAATTACAAAATGATTTGAATCAATTTAAGAGTATGTTGCTTCTTGCGATGAATGGCTGTCTTAACAGTTTGATTATGGTATATCGTTCTTTGTATGAAAGTTTTGTAATTGGGCAATACTTGGTTCAGAATCCAGATTTGGTTCCAACATATAACGCTCATGCGCAATTTTTAAGATACCGTCTTACACAAGTTGTGGGGAATAGCAAACCGGAATGGGATAAAATTCATGATGACTATATTGCAGAATATGGCGAAGAATTTGTAGAGGATTACGGTTGGACAAAAAGCAAGCTTCCAAGTAAAAAAGACAGAAAATTAGGATCGCTTGCAAAAGCATGTAAACTTGAGGATGCGTTTTCAAAATTATATAAGTATTCTTGCAGTTATGTACATTCCTCCGCTTTTTCTGTTTCCAGCAGGCCGGATTTAAACCAAATGAAAGTTTTCTTTAATGCGTCCATGCATATCATCGAATCAGAAATAACAGATTACATTAGAGAATTAAATATTCCAACAAAAGAGGGCGTAATACTGCGGAATATTTTGATATTCTTGTGGCAGGATTTTGAAAAAATATAATTCTCCCTTACCTCCACTCCTCCCAAACTTTTTGCGCCATGCCGACGGTGGCTTCTGTTTTGCCGTTGCGGCAGATGGGCTGGACTAGGAGCTTGGCTTGGTTTTCAAAGAGCTTTGACTCTTTGTCGCTGTCGTCAAGGTAGGCCACGCTGGAGTAGTCTTTGCTCTTTTGGTCGATTAGCGCTTCGATGGCGGCGGAACGGCTTCCAAGAGATTTTGAAAGGGCCGCGACAACGCTTTCAAATTCGCCCTGGCTCATTTCTTTTTCCTTTAAATCGACGAATTGAAAGGGCAGGCGGCGTTCCTTAAAAAAACGCTGGGCCGCCTTGCAGTCAAATGACTTGTTCGTTCCAAAAATCTGAATCATATTCATTACCTCCGTTGGCTCTTTTTGTAGTCTCTTGGCGATTGGTTAAAATACTTCTTAAAAGTTTCGGCCATGTAGCTGGCGCCGGAAAATCCGGTGGCGTCGGCGATTTCTGTCATTGACATTTCGCTTGAGGCAAGCAGGTCGGCCACTTTGCGGCAGCGGTATTGCGCCAAATATTCTATCGGGGATTTTTCGGTAAGCTTGTTGAAGATTTGGTTGCAAAGGCTTTGGCTTACTCCGCCGGCGCGCGCGATGTCGTTCAAAGAAATTCGGTCGCGATAACGCTCGTCGATAAAAAGCATCATCTCCTTTAGCCTTGAGTTGTGGCCGGAACTTTCTTCCATGTTGTGGACGTGAACGCGGTACGCTTCTGTGAAGCGGCGCATGATGATGTCCCAAAGTTCAAAAAAATATTTTGTGATTAAAAATTCATTTCCTTTGCAGTTGTCTTCCATCTCTATCATAAGCTGAAAGATTGAAGGCGCGTCAAAATCTTCCGCCTTAAAATGCACAAAGGGAACGGTTTTATCGGCTACAATCGGGCGCACCGCCTTTTGTTCCACCGCGAAAGAGGAGCAAATTATTTTTGGATGCAAAATCGCGATGACGTAGCGCGAAACGCGGTTTGTCGTGGAAAGCGAATAGTGTATCGCGCCGGAATTGACAAAAAGCGTGTCGCCTTTTTTTAGCTTGACGAGCGTTCCTTCAACCATGTAGGCCATCTCGCCGCCCTTTACGGAAACGATTTCCACGTCCTCGTGGTAATGGGGAACGCGTTCCCAATCACAGCCTTTTACGATGTAGCCGTCAAAGATGTATGACGGAAACGACGGGTCGTTGTATCGGACGACTTCCGAGCCGTCCTTGCGCTTTATGATGACGCCCCTTCTTATTTTTGCCATTTTTCCTCCAAAGGCCAAAATATTATAACAATTTTATATTCAATGCGCAATATTGTTATTAAAAAATGTAATTTTAATAATTTTCTTACATATAAATAATTAGTATGATATAATCAATTAAAGGCAGGAGGAAAACATGGAATTCATTAAAGCAAGCGACATTAAAGAACTGTCAAACCCGGGAGTAGTCTCACGACAGCTTTTGAACCCGGAAAATTCAACGAGCAAACGCGTTACTATTACGGAAGTTCATCTTGTTCCCGGAGCAAGCCAGCCCCGCCACACTCACGACGCGTCGGAGCAAATCTGGTACGCCACCAAAGGCAGCGGAAAGCTTCTTCTTGCCGACGACAAGGAAAAGGAATTCAAGGCGGGAGACGTGGCGCGGTTCGCCGACAAAGACGTTCACGGACTTTTAAACGACGGCGACGGAGAATTCATTTACGTTTCCGTAACCGCTCCACCGATCAACTTTGGCTATGCTTACAAGGAGAAAAAATGAACATAACGTTTGGACTGGCGACAAAAGACGACATAGCTCAACTGATTCGCTTGCGCCATGCCTATATGCAAGATGATTTTGGCTCAGTTTCGGAGCGCGAAAAATCTTGCATGGAAAAGCAGCTTCCCGATTATTTTGAGCGAAAACTCGGAAAAGAACTTTTTGCCTTTGTCGCTCGCGACGGCGATAAAATTGTTTCGGTCGCCTTGCTTTTGACAATCGAAATGCCCGCAAATCCAAATGTCTTGAGCGGATTTTACGGCGAGGTTCTGAATGTTTTTACTCAAAGCGAATACCGGGGCAAAGGCTTGGCTTCAACCTTGATGAAAAATTTAATAGCGTTTGCCAAAGAAAAAGGCCTTAGCCGAATTGACCTTAGCGCGACTGACGCAGGCTTTGGCATTTACGAAAAATTAGGCTTTAAAGAAAAGGAAAACCGCTACCGCGACATGCGGCTAAAATTCTAGGAGAGAATTATATGCTTACGCACATAGGAACGCAAACGATTGAGACAGAGCGACTGATTCTGCGCCGCTTTGAATACTCGGACATTGATTCAATGCTCAGGAACTGGATTTCCGATGAAAAGACGCAATATGATTACGGCGAGCCATACTACCCAACATCAGAGGCAGTTCGAAGCCTATTTGACACGAAGTATATCGTTTCGTATTCAAAGGATGATTATTACAGGTGGGCGGTTATAGAAAAAGAGTCGGGCGAATGCATCGGGCAAATCGCTTATTTTACGATGGACACAAAGAACCTGCATGGCGAGATTGAATATGTTGTCGGCCCGGCTTTCCAGGGAAAAGGATACGCCACCGAAATGACAAAAGCGGTCATCGCCTTTGGTTTTGAAAAAATCGGCCTGCATAGAGTTGAAATCGACTGCCGTCTGGAAAACACGGCATCGAAAAGAGTCATCGAAAAATGCGGCCTGACTTACGAAGGGACCTTCCGCGATTTTTTCTGGCGCAAAGACCACTATGAAGGAAGAATGGTATTCTCTATCTTGAAAGAGGAGTATGAGGAAAAGAGGTGAAAATGATGGAAGGACTTACTGTAAAATACAACGAGCTTACGGCTGAGCAATTCATTGAACTTTGGCAGGCAGTACACTGGGGAGAAGGACCGACACTGGAGCAGACACGGCTTGCGATGGCACACACATTGTTCAGGGTTTCGATATTCGACGATGAGAAAATAATTGCAATGGCCCGCGTAAACGGAGACATGGGACTTGATTATTAAATAAAGGATGTCATTGTGCGGCCAGAATATCAGGGTAAAGGAGTCGGACGGAGGCTCATAAACGAGATTTTGAAATTCATCAACGACAATGGAATAAAAGGTACGGAAATTTTTGTTGAGCTTTGCGCCATGCTGGATAAAATTCCCTTCTACAAAAAATTCGGCTTTGACTCCAACGAGGCACAGAGGCTAAGGCAATTCTTGAAGGTAAAATGACAAATCACAAGGAGCCCTGATGAACCCTATTTTTTTATTTGACCTTGACCAGACCTTGCTGAACTTCCACGCATCGGAAGAAAAGGCATTGGAAATAATCTCAAAAAAATACGGTCTTGCTTACTCCAAAGACACTTACAGTCATTTCAAAGATTACAACAAGTCTCTTTGGCTGGAACTGGAAAAAGGAATCATATCGCGAACAGATTTGTTCAGGCTCAGGTTTACTGATTTTATTGCACAGTGCAAAGGTGAGTCCTTGGGACTTGATCCGCTTGCAATAAACAATGAGTTCATCGCGACAATGGCAGAAAACGGAGTCCTGATGGATGGTGCATTGGAATTCGTCAGCAAACTCAAAAGTACAATTTCAGGCTGCAGAATCTACATCATATCAAACGGGGCAACCGTCAATGCAAAAGGCAGAATAAATTCCACAGGCCTCAATGCATTTCTTGACGGAATTTTTGTAAGCGAAGAGATGGGAATTGCAAAACCGGCAAAAGAATTTTTTGACCGAGTATTAAGTTCAATCGGAGCAAAAAAAGAGGAATGCATTGTCATAGGAGACTCTCTCATATCCGACATGGCAGGAGCAAAGAATGCCTCCCTTGATTCAGTCTGGTTTATGCCTCAAGCTGGATGCAATTCAAGCATAGAAAATGAAATGGCACAATATGACATCAATTATTGTGCAAACTCTTTTGACGAACTGTACAAAATCCTAAAAAACTGGACAGAACAAATTATCAAAAGGAGACAGAATTGAAAGACAAACTGATTTTAAAAGACTATTTTTCTTATGAAGACAAAGAAAGCATTCTGGCTCAGATGCAGGCTCATTCAAAAGAATGGGGCGCGATTCCCTTTTTGCTTTCACTTTTAAAAGAAGGCTCTTTCCACCAGAAGCTTGGGAAAGGCAGCTTATATCTTTTGCTTGACGAAGAGAAACTTACCGATGGCAAACCAAGTCTTGCATCCTTTTTGACTTTTTGCGATAGAGATGAAATTGAAAGCGACCTCAAGCCATGGATTGGATTCGTGTTCACAGCTCCAGCCTACCGTGGCCGTCATCTTGCTGGACAAATTATCGAACACTGCATGAATAATGCCGCTACCTTCTACCCGGAATCAGAATACGTTTATGTTTCATCAGACGAAAAAGGTCTTTACGAAAAATACGGTTTTGAATTCGTTGGAAAAATGAAAACTATTTGGGGAGAAGACTCTGGAATTTTCAGAAGAAAAATAGAAAAGGAAACAGACGAAATCAATTACAAGACACTTAGCCCCTTAGACTATGACGAGCTTTGGGCCCTCTGGAATCAGGTAGAGCAGACAAAGCGCGCCCTTAATCCTGTGGACGACACTCGCGAAGGTATCACCCGTTACATGAAGCGCAACCCTACGACATGCTTTGCGGCGACAAGCGGAGGAAAAATCGTCGGCGCGATCCTCACAGGCCACGACGGAAGGCGCGCGATTATCCACCATCTTTGCGTCCACCCTGATTTTCAGCGCCTGGGAATCGCCCGCGCTCTTGTCGCTAAGGCGGAGGAAGCCCTCAAAAAAGAAGGGATCACAAAAGCCTTTGGCCTTGTCTTCAAGGACAACGACAAGGCAAATTCATTCTGGGAAAAGATGGGCTATTCGCTCAGAACCAATCTTAATTACCGCAACAAAAGTTTGGACGCGGACGTTCCGACAGGGGAATGAAAGCGATAGAAAAATCGCGGCGCTTTTTCTATCGCGGCCATCTTGCCGCCCCCTTTACAAAAACCTTTGATTCAATCAAAATGGCATAATGGATTGGAAAACGCCGGCCCTGACAGATTTGGAGACACTTCAAAAATGCGCCGCGACTAACGGCTTTTTGGCCAACGTTTACGGCGCGGCCAATTGCGTCCTTTACGCAAAAAAGTTTGGAGCGCAAATCGCGCTGGAAGGCGGCTGGCTTTTTTTGCGCCTGTACGAAGACCAAAAGCCGCGCTTTTTCTTTCCGCATAAAATTGACGGCGGCCTTGAAGGCGCGGAAGAGGCGCTAAAACTTTTGGAGCGGGAGGCGCGCGGCTTTTTGGAAGCCGACAGCCGCTTTGAAAAAGAGTCGTTTGTCCTAAAGAACATCACAGCCGCCGAAAAGGAAATCGCCGCGCGCGTTTTTCCTGGCGCTCAATTCGCCGCCGCGCGCGATTCCGGCGACTACATTTATCGGACGGAAGATTTGGCAGGCCTTGAAGGAAAAAAATACGGCAAAAAGCGGAACCACATAAAGCAGTTTAAGGCAAAGAGGCCCTGCCATCGCTTTGAGCCTTTGACAAGCGCAAATTTGCAAGACGCGCGCCTTGTTGAAGAAAAATGGCTTGAAGAAGTTTTGGCGGCCAACGCGGCGGGCGCAAACAGCGCGGCTGGCGACGACCTAAAAATAGAAAAGGAAATAATTTTTTCCGCGCTGGAAAATTTCGATCGCTTTGAAAAAGTTTGCGGAATGACAGGCGGCCTTCTTTACGTTGACGACAAGCCCGCCGCTTTTTGCGTGGCAAGCCTTTTGAGCGCGGCTGTCACCGACGTTCACTTTGAAAAATGCCTTTTTGAATATGCCCGCGACGGAGGCTACGCTGTCATCAACAACGAGTTTTCCAAAAGCGTCAAAACAGAATTCATAAACCGGGAAGAGGACTTGGGAATAGAAGGCCTTCGCAAGGCAAAGCTTTCCTACTATCCGGAAGAAATATTGGAGAAATACAATGGAACAATTCATTCAGCTTGATGAATCGCATTTAAGCGAGGCCGCGCAGTTGTACAAGGATGCTTTTGCCGGCGAGCCTTGGAACGACGACTGGAGCGACCAAAAGACGCTGACCGAATACATCAAGGAAGTTTCGGGCCACTACAACGCGCTAAATTACGGCCTTTTGATTGACGGAAAGTTGGTCGCGATTTCGCTTGGCGGAATCCGCCACTGGTGGGAGGGCGCCAATTACAACATTGACGAGTTTTGCGTGTCAAAAGATTTGCGCGGCCGGGGCATTGGCTCTAAGTTTATGGCGATGATAGAAGCGGACATTAAGGAACGCGGCGTCGCAGGCATCTTTCTTCAAACCGACATCGACAAACCTTCGTTCCGCTTTTACACAAAGAACGGCTTTGCGAATTTGGAAAAGCATGTAAGCTTATTTAAAGGCGTAAAATAAAGGGAGAAGGCGGCATGAAAATTTACGACATTTCGCAGGAGCTTTTTGGCTGCGCCGTTTATCCGGGCGACCCTCAGCCCGAAAGGTTTGTGACGCTCAGCATTAAAAACGGCGACGTTTGCAATTTGACGGCATTTAAAATGTGCGCCCACAACGGAACCCACGTTGACGCGCCCTTCCATTTTTACGCCGACGGAAAGACAATCGACCAAGTTGACTTGGACCGCTTTATCGGATGGGCCTACGTCGCCGAGCATGAGGGAGACATAAGCGCCGACGACGCCAAAAACATTTTAAAGGCGGCCAATGGCTGCGAGCGCATTCTTGTAAAGGGAAAGGCTGTCGTCACAAAAGAGGCGGCCCAAGTTTTTGCGCAAGCAGGAATAAAGCTTTTTGGAAACGAGTCGCAGACTGTTGGGCCGATCGACGCGCCAAAAGAAGTTCACCTTATAATGCTTGGCGCGGAGATTGTTCTTCTTGAAGGAATCAGGCTTGAAAAAGTTCCTGTCGGAAAATATTTTTTGAACGCTGTTCCGCTAAATCTTGGCGGAGCGGACGGCTCTCCCTGCCGCGCGACACTTTTGGAAATGCAGGAATAAGACAAAAAAGCAATAATATCTTGACAAATTATATTTGACTAAATATAATATCTTTGCAGTCGCGCAATGGAGGTCGAATATAATGGCGCAGGAATACGAACAGTTATTGCTAAAAAATCAATTGTGCTTTCCCTTGTACGCGTGCGGGCGAAAAATCGTAAGCGCTTACACGCCTTACCTAAAGCCGTTGGGGCTTACTTACACGCAGTATGTCGTTCTTATGGTTTTGTGGGAAAAGGAAAGCGTCAACGTGGGGCAGCTTGGTTCCACCTTGCACTTGGACGCGGGAACGCTGACTCCGCTTTTAAAGCGCTTGGAAAAAGACGGCTACATCACCAGGGCGCGCTCAAAGGAAGACGAGCGCGTGACTGTCATAAACATCACTCAGGCGGGAAACGCGCTTAAAAAAAAGTGCAAGGACATTCCGGCAAAAATCGCCTGCTCCAACCCGGCCCTTACCAAAGACGAGGCGCAAAAACTTTACAAGCTGCTTTACAAATTTCTTGAAGAAAGCGAATGCTAAGGAGGCATAAAATGAAATTCGCCGTTAGGTTTTACACAAAGACTGGAAACACAAAAAAGTTGGCTCAAGCCGTTGCCGACTTTGCGCGGCAGCTTGTGGGGTAAAATTCCCTACTTGTTTCTGCTTTGCAGTTTGCGGTATTCGCGGGGGCTTGTTCCTGTGAGTTCGTGGAAGAGTTTGTTGAAGGTTGTCGTTGACTGAAAGCCCGCTTCGTAGGCGCAGTCGGTGATGGAACGGCCGGGGTCGGCCAAAAGCGTTATCGCCCTTTGAACGCGGATGTTGGCAAGGTAGGCGGGAAAGGCCGTCTTTGTGTATTCGTTGAAAAGCTTTGAAAAATAATAAGGGCTTAGTCCGATTTTTTGCGCCACCTCTGACTGTCGGATATGCGATGAATTCTTGTTCCATAGGGCCAAATTCATTATAGCAAAAAATGGGCAATTTGCAATAAAAATTCTCTATCTTTTTTTAAATTTATGCCTTACAATGTTAAGCGAAGGAGAATTTATTCATGGAAAACTTTACATTTTATTCGCCCACTTATTTTGTTTTTGGAAAGGACACTGAGCGCGAGGCCGGCGCTTTGGCCAAGCGTTTTGGAGCCAGCAAGGTTTTGGTTCATTTTGGCGGAAAGAGCGCCAAGGCTTCGGGCCTTTTGGACAGAGTTGAGGAATCGTTAAAGGCCGCAGGGCTTTCATTCGTGGAATTGGGAGGCGTTCAGCCTAACCCAAGAAGCGGCCTTGTCTACAAGGGAATCGACCTTTGCAAAAAAGAAGGAGTTGACTTTATCCTCGCAGTCGGCGGCGGAAGCACAATCGATTCCGCCAAAGCGATCGCCGCCGGCGTTTTGTACGACGGAGACTTTTGGGATTTTTACAGCGGAAAGGAAATTGAAAAGGCGCTCCCCGTGGGAACGGTTCTAACAATCGCCGCCGCCGGAAGCGAAGGAAGCCCCAATTCGGTAATCACAAAAGAAGAGGGAATGTTCAAGCGCGGCTCAAACGGCGACGCGATCCGCCCCAAGTTCAGCATTCTTAATCCAGCGCTTACGCAAACGCTTCCTGCCTTCCAAACGGCGGCGGGCGTGACAGACATCATGGCGCACCTTTACGAGCGCTATTTGACCAACACAAAGGACGTTGAGGTTACCGACCGCCTTATCGAGGCGCTGCTCCTTACGATGAAGCATGAGGCGCCGCGCGTAATCGCCGACCCCAACAACTACGAGGCCAGGGCAAACATCATGTGGGCCGGAATGATGGCGCACAACAATTCCTGCGGCGTTGGCCGAAGCCAGGACTGGAACAGCCACGGAATCGAGCACGAGCTTTCGGCGCTTTACGACTGCGCTCACGGCGCGGGCCTTGCGGTCACGATGCCGGCGGTCTTTAAGTACGTGATGAAGCATGACGTTAACCGCTTTGCCAAAGTCGCCGTCCGTGTTTGGGGCTGCCAGATGGATTTTGACCATCCCGAAGTCACGGCGCTTGAAGGAATCAACGCCTTCCAAAATTTCCTTTGCTCTATCGGAATGCCAAAAAATTTCGCCGAACTTGGCGCCAAGGAAGAGGACATTCCCGCGCTTGTAAAAACCCTTTGCTACGGCGACGGCCGCACGGGAACGATCAGCGGCTTTGTGACGCTTAACGAAGACGACTGCGCGAAGATTTATAAAATGATGATCTAGCGGCATTTTCTGGAGGAACGGAATGGCAAAACAAAAGGCTTTGTTTATAGGCGGAACGGGAACGATAAGCATGGCGATTGTCCGCAAGTTGGCGCAAGATCCCGCCTGGGAAGTTTGGCTTTTAAATCGCGGAAGCCGTTCGGAAGAAGTTCCGGCGGGCGTAAAGCAAATCGTTTGCGACATCTCAAACGAGGCGGAAGCCACGCGAAAACTTGAAGGCATGACGTTCGATGTTGTTAGCGAGTTCATCGGCTTTGTTCCTGAACAAGTCGAGCGCGACTACAGGCTCTTTAAGGGAAAGACCAAGCAGTACATCTTCATCAGCTCGGCTTCCGCCTACAACAAGCCCGCCGCAAGCTATGTGATTACAGAGGGAACGACGCTCGCGAATCCTCATTGGGAATATTCGCGGAACAAAATCGCTTGCGAAGAATTCCTCCTAAAAAAATACCGCGAAGAAAATTTTCCGGTGACAATCGTTCGGCCCAGCCACACTTACGACGAGCGCCACGTTCCGCTTGGCGCGCACGGCAAAAAAGGCTTTTGGCAAGTCATAAAGCGAATGATTGACAAAAAGCCTGTCATCATCCAAGGCGACGGAACTTCGCTCTGGCACCTTACCTTTAACAAGGATTTTGCCACAGGCTTTATCGGCTTGATGGGGAACCGTCACGCAATCGGCGAGGCTTTCCAAATCACCGGCGACGAAGTTTTGACTTGGAACCAAATCTACCAAACGATCGCCGACATTCTTGGCGTGGAGCTAAAGGCCTATCACGTGGCTTCGGAATACTTGAGCGCTGTCGGCGACAAGTATGGCTTTGACTTTGAGGGAAGCCTTACCGGCGACAAATCGGTTTCGGTTGTCTTTGACAATTCCAAGTTAAAGAGAATCGTTCCGCAAATGACAACAACCGTTCCCTTTAACGAGGGAGCGAGAATCGCGCTGGACTACGTTCTGTCCCACCCTGAATGTCAAATAGAGGACCCGGACTTTGACGCGTGGTGCGACAAAGTAATCGCCGCGCTGGAAAAAAGCAAAGCGGAAATATAGGAGGAAGCATGCCTTTGGATTTGAACACGATGCCCAAGCTGGGCTTTGGACTTATGCGCTTGCCCGAAAAAGACGGCCAGGTTGACATTGAGCGCGTAAAGACGATGGTTGACAAATACATGAACGCGGGCATGAACTACTTTGACACCGCCTACGTTTACCATAGCGGTAAGTCGGAAGTCGCCGCGCGCGAGGCTTTGGTAAAACGTTATCCGCGCGAATCCTTTACGCTCGCTACAAAGCTTCCGGCCTGGGAAATGAAAACTGAAGCCGACCGCGACAGGATTTTCAACGAGCAATGCGAGCGCGCGGGCGTGGACTACTTTGACTATTATCTCCTTCATTCCATCGAGGACGGAAACAACTACGACACATACGAAAAGCTTGACTGCTTTAACTGGGGCTGGAAGATGAAAGAGGCCGGCCGCATAAAGCATTTTGGCTTTTCATACCACGGAAGCCCGGAGCTTTTGGACGAGATTACCGACAAGCATCCAGACATGGAATTTGTTCAAATCCAGTTGAACTACCTTGACCGAACCAATCCCGTCGTCCGCTCGCAAGCGCTTTACGACATTCTCCACAAAAAAAACATTCCGATGATTATCATGGAGCCTGTTCGCGGAGGAATGTTGGCCAACATGGCGCCCGAGATTGAAGCCAAGTTCAAGGCGGTCCGCCCCAACGATTCGGTGGCCTCTTGGGCCTTGCGCTATTGCGGAACGCTTGAAGGCGTGGCCACAATACTTTCGGGCATGTCGACCGAAGAGCAAATGGACGACAACATAAAGACCTTTAAAAACTTTGAGCCGGTCACCGCCTACGAAATGAAAATCATCGACGAAGTGACAAAGGAAATTTTAAGCGTTCCGCAAATCGGCTGCACCGCCTGCAAGTATTGCGTTGACGGCTGCCCGCAAAAAATCAGCATCCCGGACGTCTTCCGCACGGTGAACACTTTGCGCCGCTATCCCGACGACTGGCGGGCCAAAAACTTTTATTCCGGCTTGGTGGGCAGAAGCGGCAAGGCCAGCGATTGCGTCGAGTGCGGCCAGTGCGAAAGCGTTTGCCCGCAGCACCTAAAGATCATAGGCTTGCTAAAAGAAGCGGCCGCGCTTTTAGGTCAGTAATGAATTGTTGGCAAGGAGAACTAAATGGACACAGTTAAATGGGGAATTTTGGGAACGGCCAACATCGCGCGATGGGCGACGATTCCCGGCATAAAGCTTGCCAAGAACGCAAGCCTTTACGCGGTGGCCGGCCGCTCTTTGGAAAAAGCAAAAAGCTTTGCCGACGAGTACGGCTTTGAAAAATATTACGGAAGCTACGACGAGCTTTTGGCCGACAAGGATGTTCAGGCCGTGTACATTCCGCTTCCAAACGGCTTGCACAAGGAATGGGTAATCAAAGCGCTCAAGGCAAAAAAGCATGTTCTTTGCGAAAAGCCCTTGGCGCTCAACGCCTCGGACGCAGAGGAGATGTTCGCGGCGGCGAAGGAAAACGGCGTTAACTTGATGGAAGCCTACGCCTACCTTCACAGCCCCTACGTTCAAAGCTTAAAGGTCGACGTTAAAAGCGGAATCATCGGCGACATTGACTTTATCGACACGGCCTTTGTGACGCAGGGCTACAAAGAGGACATCCGCTTGTACAAGGAATTGGGAGGCGGCGCCTTTTACGACTTGGGCTGCTACTGTTCCACGATGATACTATCCTTGATTGATTCGAAAGTGGTTGATGTCAAGGCCGCGGCGGAGTTTACAGACAAGGGCGTTGACGCGATGACGACCGGCTTTGTCCGCTTTGAAAACGGAGCGCGCGCCTCCTTTAATGTCGGAATGATTTTTGGCCAAGAATCAAATTCCCGCTTTGACCGCTTGTATGTCCATGGAAGCAAGGGCTGCATTAAGAGCGAGGTAGAATACAACCAAGCCGGAAAGTTGTCTTACACAATCCATGTCGGCGGTAAGACAATAAAGCGCAAGGTCAAGGCGCCGCAAAACTATTCGCTGGAAATAGAAAATTTGGGCGAATGCATTTTAAACGGAGCCTCTCCTTTTGTAAGCCAAGAATTTTCGATTAAGAACGCGAAGTTTTTGGACGCGGTGTTCAAGGAGATTGGATATTAGAATGAACAAGAATTTAGTGAAGCGAATTTTGATGTCGCTTTTTGGAGTGATTATTTGCGCGATAAGCGTAGGCGTTTTTAAAATCGCCGCGCTTGGAGTCGATCCCTTCCAGTCATTCATGGCCGGCTTGGACAAATTGATTCCGCTTGACTTTGGCCTTTTGTACATCATCGTAAACGCGCTGCTTTTGATTTTCGCGTTTGTCTTTGACAGGCATTACATCGGAATCGCGACTTTCATCAATTTGTTTTTGCTGGGCTACATCACGCAGTTTTCCTACCAGTTTTTGCAGACGGTGATTGTTGAGCCAAGCATTTTTGTCCGCGCCGCTTGCCTTGTGGTGGGCGTTGTGGTCATCTGTTTTGGCTCTGCCTTTTATATGACGGCGGATTTGGGAGTTTCAACCTATGACGCTGTCGCGCTGATAATCGTCAACACGTGGAAAAAAGGAAAGTTCCAATACGTTAGAATCATCACCGACATCGTTTGCGTCATTCTAGGCGCGGCTCTTTTTGTTTTGGGCGGAGGAAAAATCAGCGCGATACCGACGATTGCCGGAATAGGAACAATCATCACGGCTTTTTTTATGGGTCCGCTGATCGAGTTCTTTAACGTCCATGTCGCTCGCCCGATTTTGGCCAAAGAGTGAACGGAAACAGTTATGAAAATTTTAGTCGTAAACGAATTGCTTGAAGAGCGGCATGTCGAACGGATAAAGGCCGCCGCGGAAGAATGCGGCGCGCAAGTCTTGTTCTACAAAAAGCCGGACGATATTCCAGAAGCCGATTATGACGCGGACGTGATTTACGGATTCGCTCCGGCAATCGCCAGCGCAAGCAAAAAATTAAAGTGGCTTTGCGCGCCTTGGGCCGGCGTGGACTCGCTTATGGCGCCCGGATATTTTGCCAACGAAGATTGTCTTTTGACAAATTCGGCCGGCGCTTACGGCGTGTCGATCGCCGAGCACATGATTGCCGTCGCGCTTGTGATGATGCGGCGGCTTAATGAATTCTTTGCCGAAACTTGGAGCGGCAAATGGCTTAGCCCTCGTCCGCAAAAATCGTTAAAGGACAGCCGCGTCGTCGTTTTGGGAACCGGCGACATCGGAACGAATTTCGCGCGGCGGGCAAAAGCGTTTGAGCCAAAGAAAATCGTCGGCGTGTGCCGGAGCGGAAAAGCGGACGCTTCCGTTTACGACCAAGTATTTAAAGTTGAAGACTTGGACAAGGTTTTGCCGGAAGCCGACTTGCTTGCGATGAGCCTTCCGGGAACGCCAGAGACAAAAGGAATCCTTTCGCGCGAGCGCATTGATTTGCTTCCCCAGGGAGCGTATGTGATTAACGTAGGCCGCGGTTCCGCCATAGACGAAGACGCGCTTTACGAAAGCCTTGAAAGCGGACATCTAGCCGGCGCCGCGCTGGACGTTTTCCAAACCGAGCCGCTTCCGCTAGACAGCAAATTGTGGAAGGCAAAAAATCTTTTGATAACGCCCCACGTTGCCGGAAACCTAACGCTCGCCTACACCAAAGACAAAAACGTCGAAATGTTTTTGGAAGACCTAAAGAATTTTGTCGCGGGCCGCCCCTTGCGCTATTTGGTTGACAGGAAGCTGGGCTACTAGAATTTTATTTGACAAAAAAGCGCTTGTGATGCAAAATAGAGGGTATGAAGAAAAAATTCGCGCCCGCTGTTTTTGTCATTTCGCTCGTCGCCCTGCTTGCGGCGCTTTTTGCCGTAAAAAATTATTTGTACGCCCGCAAGCCGCTCGACTTGACTTTTGACGCGGCCTATTATTTTTCGGAAGACTCCAGCAAGTCCGGCATTTGGGCTTACGAAAAATCTTTTAGCGGACACCAATATTATCTTTATCTTCCGCCCCAGTATCGGCCGGACAACGACGACCAAAGCGCGAAGCTTCCGCTCATTGTCGTTTTCCACGGTTCCGACGAAAAAGGGCAGGCATTTAAATACGGAAGAATTTTTACCGGCGAAGATTTTCAAAAAAGGATCTTTCCAAAAGGCGCCGCGGTTCTTTTGATATTTTCGCGCATAAATTATTTTACCGATCCGCATGGAACGGCTCTCCTGGTCAAAAACGTTTGCATAAAAAACAAATGCATCGATCCGACTAACATTGTGGGCTACGGCTTTTCGCAGGGAGCGAAATTTGTCGCCGAGATGGCTTGCGCGGAGCCGGAACTTTTCCGCGCTGTCGTTTCGGGAAGCGGCTTTTATCAAATGACGCCGAAGGAAATTTTGCGCGTTCTTCCGATTCAATTTTACTGGGCCAATTCCGAGGACGACAAGGGGATTTTTGAGCAGGGAATGCCGACCGGCCGCCGCGTCGCTCGCTTTTGCAAAAACTCCCGCTACGTCCAATACCAAACCCGCCACCACTTTTACGTTGAGCTAAAAGACAAAAGCGGCCGCAAAAACAAGGACGGCAGCGACGAAACTTTTATGGACTGGCTCTGTTCCGTCGTGAATAAATAGGCCTTCCGCCCAAATTTTCACCCAAAAAATAACGCATCTCATCCCGCTCTTTGCGCATCTTGCCAAAAAGCGCCTTGCGGCCTCATACGTTCCGCCTTATTATGGAATCATCAGGAGGAGCGAATGGTATTAGAAGCGATTTTGCTGGGGCTTTCGACGGGAACTTACTGCGCGATGTATTGCGTTCCGGCGTTGGCGCCATTTTTGGCGGGCTGCGAAAATTCCGGCTACAAAAGGAACGGCGGCTTGATCGGCGCTTTTTTGGGCGCTCGGCTTTTGACCTACTTTATTCTTGGAGCGGCCTTTGCGGCTGTCGGTCTTTTGGCCAACGAATGGATGGATCCCGTGCTGGCCAGAAAGCTTTCTGTCTTTGCCTACATTTTGTGCGGCCTTGCGCTTTTGGCAAACTCGCTGGGCGTAAAGTTTCCGTGGGGCTGCCAGTGCCGCGCTCCAAAACTTAAGAGGCTTGGAAACGATTGGGTCACTGCGATCGTCGCGGGGCTTGCGGTTGGACTTCACGTTTGCCCGCCCTTGTGGACTGCGATTGTCCGCTCTGTTTTTAGCGGGAACGGCGTCTCAGGCTTTTTTTACTTTGTCTTCTTTTACATCGGAACGCTTCCGTTTTTCGCGCCGCTTTTTGGAATACCCTTTGTGACAAAAAGGCTTCCCGTTATAAAGCGCGTGGCCCGCGTGACGCAGTTTTTTGTAAGCCTTTATTTTATCTTTTTCCTTGGCGCTATGGCGGCGCTTAGTTTGTTCGGAGGCAAGTAATGATCGCAAGTTTTATTTTGACTTTGATGATGTCGTTCGTCGTGATTTTTTTTGTCGCGGGAATGGACGGCTTTTCTTTGGCAAGCTTTGTGTATTCAGTTTTTTTAATCGCGCTTTTTGCGGGAATGACTTTTAGCGAGCGAAAGAAAAAGGGAAGCGGAGTGATTTTCCGCCGCATATTCCAAACAGTCTTCGCAGTTGGTTTTTGCGCGGCCTTTATCTCTGACCTTTACGCCGAGCGCGGAAGCATGGCGATCACCTCGCAGGCGATGAGCAACGCCGAGCTTCCCTTTTGCCACATCGCGATTCCGCAAGCGCTGCTTCCGCTCCTTGTGACCAAAAACATAATTTTTCCGGCAAGAATCTCCGGCCACTACGCCGCCGTCGCCAGCATGATTATGATTTGGCTTGTTTGCACCTTGATTCTTGGACGCGGCTGGTGCTCTTGGGTTTGCTTTTACGGCGGCTGGGAAGAAGGATTTTCGCATGTGGCAAAAAAGCCGCGCATAAAGCTCCTTCCAAAAAACAAAGAGCTTAGGGAATTGCATTTTGGCTTTTTCTTTTTCATCGTTCTTGCGTCGCTTTGCCAAATGGCATGCATTTATTGCGAATGGTTCTGCCCCTTCAAACTTGTGACGGAATACAGTCCGGTCAATTCAATTCCAAGTCTGGTCGCGACAATAATTTTTGTCGGCTTGTTCGTCGGCCTTGTAGTCGTTCTTCCGATTCTTACAAAAAAGCGAACGCAATGCAGTACCCTTTGTCCCTTTGGAGCGTTCGCTTCGCTTACCGACCGCTTTAGCGCCTTTAGGATGAAGATCGACACGGAAAAGTGCGTCGGCTGCATGAAGTGCGCGAGCGTATGTCCTTTTAGCGCGATTGACATAAAGACGATTCAAGACAAAAAGGGCAGGCCGGAAATCACTTGCGCAAAGTGCGGCGAGTGCGTCGGAGTTTGTCCGCAAAACGCGATTAGCTACGACTTTAAGTTTAACAAATGCGGTTGCGCAAGTTCCGCCGCGCCAAAGACAGCCTTTGGCCGCGTTGTCCAAGATCTTTTGTATCCGGCCCAGCTTTTTAGGTTTGCCGCCTTTAGCTTTGCCACGATTATGTCGTCAGGCTTTATGATAAAAAGCCTTAACCTTGTATTTAATTTAATTGGAGGAATAAAATGAAATTAGAAAACGTAAAAAAAATTTTGCATGGATGCAGGGTCGCAAAGACCGTGCTGATTTGCATTTTGGGAGTTCCGATGTTCTTTGTCTTTTCGGAAGTTCCTGCAAACTTTATCGGAAGCTTTTTGCATGTTGACCCGACTTACACAGGCGGCCTTGTCGCAGAAGAGATTGTCGATCCGATGGGAAACGCAAGCGAGAAAGGCGGCTTGGTTTGCTACACTGTTCACCAGCCGGTGACAGGCGCCCGCTGGCAAAAGTCTTCGGAATACTGGCAAGTTGTTTTTAACTATAACGGAGCGGCCGCGCAAAAAAATTCGGTCGTTTACATCGCCGCAGACAATATGGCTCGCGGCGAGCAAAATTGGAATTTTGCGCTTAAAATTGACGGCGCGCAGGGACAAGTTTACGACAACGACGGCTCTTATATTTGCGCCGCGGAAATCTATCCGTTGAACGGAGGCGAGCAAGTAAAGGCTAGAATTCCCTTGCAGGACAAGCGGCTTCAACCGCTTTTGGCCTCCAAAAAAACTTGGCACTACTTTGATTTTGGCGGCGCGGCTGGAGGCGCTTCTCAAGCTGCGGACACCGTTCCTGTTGAAGCGAGTATGGTCGCGAAAAAAAAGGACAAGGGAAAGGATGCGGAAGACGAAGCTTTTATCGAGCGCGTCAAGAAAATGTACGACGCCGCCTTCAACAATAATGGCACTTCCGACAGTTCCGACGACGGCGCCGATCCAATGCTTGCAATAAACGCGGCCCTTGAAGAGTACGGAAAAAAGATTGAGCAGAATCCTAACGATTACATAAGCCTTGCCAACTACGGCTCTTGGCTTGCAAAAAAAGGCGGCGAGTCTTCCGCGCTAAAAGCGATGAAACTTGTAAAAGAAGCTTACGTTTATTTGGACAAGGCCGCGGAACTTTGCGAAGGCCAAGAAGGCGAGATCGAAGTTTTGATGAACCGCGCGTCGGTTAGCGCTTCCGTTCCCGAGATGGTATTTAAAAAGTCCGAGGTTGGAGCCAACGATTTTATAAAGGTCGCGAATCTTTCCAACAATAAAATCTTAAAGGCTTATTGTTACGCGATGGCTTGTGAATGCTACAAAAAATGCAAAAAGGAATCAAACGCGTTCATCGCTTTGCAAGAAGCAAAAAAGGCGCTAGAATGAGCCTGAGGAGAAAATGAAGGTAACGATTCTGGAAAAACAGCCTGGCGAAGAAGACGAGATAATCGTAAAGTGCGACCAGCTTGACGAAAAACTGACAAGGCTTATCAACCAATTTAAGACTGGCAAAGGCAAAATGAATTTTTACAAGGATTCAAAAATTGTTTTGGTGGAGCCGTTGGAAGTGTTGTACTTTGAGTCGGTTGACGACAAAGTTTTTGCCTACACAAAGGACAGCGTTTACGAAACAAAAGCCAAGCTGTATCAGTTGGAAGAGGAATTGCCTGTCAGCGCCTTCTTTAGAGCCAGCAAAGCGGTGATTGTGAACCTTGACAAAATCGACAGCCTTGCGCCGGTCTTTGGCGGCCGCTTTGAGGCGATATTGGAAAACGGCTACAAGGTTGTTGTTTCCAGAAATTATTTGAATGAGTTGAAAGAGAGGTTGGGCCTATGAAGTGTTCAGAGAATAAAAGCGACATGTTTCCTGTTATGGTAAACATTTGCGCCCGCGTCGTCACTTTGATTTTTATTTTCATAGCGCTCTTTAGGAAATTTTTTAATCCAAGCGGAAATCTTATGATGGGGATCGACGACATTTGGGGCGTGATTTTTATCGGAGCGGTTTCGGGCCTTGCCTTTGGAATTTTTTATATTAAAAAGAATTTGAGCGCAAAAGAAAACGCGCTCTTGCAAGTTTTGTATTTTGCGATAATTAACGCGACGGTTTGCGCGACGGGCTTTTACCTTAACTGGTTCAAAAAAGAGCTTAAGTCGATTCTTGTGATGGAAGCGATGTTCGTTTTGATTTATCTTTTGGTCACATTTTGTGTTTATATGTTTGACTTTAACGAGGCGAAAAAAATAAACGAAAAGCTTAAGGCAAGAAAGAACAGTTAGAAATGCAAATCGACCAACTTTTTGAATTTGTTTACGTTCTGATTGACGAAAAGCAAGCGACCGCAAAAGAAATGGCCAAGCGCTTTGGCGTTAGTACGCGGACAATCTACCGCTGGATGGAAGCGCTTAGCGTTTCTGGCGTGCCGGTCTACGCGTTAAAAGGCCGCGGCGGCGGAATCGCGATCGAGGAAAGCTACACGCTGGACAAGCGGGTGTTTTCCGAAGAGGAGCGGCTTGCGATTGTTTCCAGCGTAAAGGCCTTGGGAAGCCTTGGCGGAAACTTTGCGGGAACAGCCGCAGCGAAGGTCGCGTCAAAACTTTCCAGCCTTTCAAAAAACGACGCGGACTGGCTGGAAGTTGACTTTGCCCCGTGGAGCCCGGAAGGCTCGGAAGTGCGAACGCTTTTCGCCACCTTGCACGATTCTATCCTAAAAAAACGCCAAGTGATTTTTGACTATTGTTCCACCCAAGGAAAAGTGGAGCGTAGGACTGCGCAGCCTTGGAAGCTTGTCTTTAGAGGCCAGGCTTGGTATTTGTACGCTTGGTGCGAGCAAAAAAAAGACGAGCGTTTTTTTAAGCTTAGCCGAATGCGGAACGTTAGGCAAACAGCTCGCGCCGTTACAGCCGTTCCCAAAGAAAAAAATAGTTCTTATTCCGCAAACTCAAAGCCGCAAATGATAAAAGTAAAAGCGACGGTCGCCGCGCAAAAAATTTCTTTTTTGCTTGACGCCTTTGTTTGCCAAGAAATGAAAGTCCGCAAGGACAAAAGCGCGAGCGTCGTGTTCACGGCGCCGGACGAGCCTTGGCTTTGCGACTTTCTTTTGTCGTTTGGCCCCGACCTAAAAGTCTTGTCGCCGGAATCAGTCAAGAAAAAAATCCTGAGTCTTGCGGAAGAGACCGCAAAGGTGTATAAATGATTTTATGGAAAACAAATTTACAGCAGAGAATACTAGGTTTGAACCGTTTGAAACGAAAAACCTTCCGTTTGTGGTTGACGTGGTCGTTCCACTTTGGAGCCCGCCAATCGGCGACGCGGAATTTAAAAGATTCAACGTTGAGTATATCGTTCGCATGAACATTTTTGACAACGACCAAAATTACCAGCTTGTTGACGCTTCCGACGGAACTTTGCTTTCCGCCGCATTCATGGCAAGAAAGGGAGAGAAAAGCAAGGCGGAAGAATGGTTTTGCGATGCGTCAAAAAAATATCCGGACAATTTGAAAATCGCGTCCAAGATGAGCCATGATTACATCTCCCTTCTGGACAAAAAAACTTTTTCGCTGATGAACGACGGCGACATAAAGCTTTCGCTCTTTGTTAGCAGAAAGCCTGGCTGCGGCGCCTTGATTTTTGACCGCTTGTACGAAAAGTTTCGCAGCGAAGGTTATAAAAACATTTACCTTTACACCGACTGCGACTGCAATTGGCAATGGTACGTCAAGCACGGCTTTACACTCGTTCAAGAAGACGTTTACGAACCCTTTAGCGACGAGCATGAAAATTACAAAACTTATATTTTTAAGAAAGAAATTAAATGAAGTATTTTAGAGTTCACACGTCGGACATTGCCTACATCACCCAGCAGCCGCGCGGAATTTTCACTGCGGTTTGGAAGCTCGTTGAAGAAAAAATTTTGACAGAGGAAGAAACCGCGGACTATTGGAAAAACCGCGAATACTTTGAAAAAGTTCTTCCCGTTCCGCCTTTTTATGAGAGCGGAAACAAAGAGCGCGCGACAACTTGGTTCAAGGACACTCCGCAAGGGCAGGACATTTGGAAGCAGATGGACTTTTACCGCGCGATGTGCAAAAAGTACGGAACCAAGCTTTACCGCTCTGAAACCGAAGATCTTCCCGGCCAAGTGATTTACGAAGACGATTTTCAAATCGCGGTAGTTGACACGCGCGCGGATTTAAAAATCACTAAATTTGAAATTTAAATACGACTGGTCAAGGCGCGCTTCGCTTAAAGCCTTGACTCAGTCGTTTTTTAGGTTGCTGAATATTATCAACCTAAAATATGACACGCTATTGTCATATTTTACGCGCTATAATTAAGCTATGAACGCTAGGCCGCAATTTAGGGACATCGCCTCTTTTGAAGAATTCTCAAAATACTATTGGTATCGCGAGGAACTGCAGAAAATCTGCAAGGGACTTGGCCTTGACTCCAGCGGAATGAAGGCGGAGCTGAACCGCGTCATCGAAGAATATTTTATGGGAAATAAGATAGCGCCCAAGCCACGAAAAACGGCGGAAAGACCAAAAAGCGCGGCTGGCGCGGCGGGCACACCCGGCGCGTCTTCCAAGCCCAAAAATCGGGCGGCGGCAAACCTTTCGCTGTCAACCGGCCTTATCGCCTGCGGCTTTACCTTTGGCCCCCGCTTCCGCGACTTTTTCCGCGCCCAAACCGGCGTCCAAAACTTTAAGTTCAATGTAGACATGGTGGCCACGGCAAAAAAAGTAAAGCAAGACGGCGACGCGTCTTTTACTCTCGGCGACCTCTTGGACGTTTACTACGGCAAAAAGACCTACGCGCGCTACGACAAGGTTTCCTTGCAATGGAACAAATTCGTAAAAGACTTTTGCGCCGACCCCGCGACCGCGACCTTTCCAAACAAACTCAAAACCGCCGCCGCCCTCTGGAAAATCGTCCGCGACTCCACCCGCCCAAAAGTTTACAAGCATGAATTGCTGGAAAAATTTTCAGATAAAATTCAAGGAGGCGCTTATGGCGTTTGACTTCAAAAAGGAATTCAAGGAATTTTATCTTCCGCCTGCAAAGCCGCAAATTGTGGACGTTCCCAAAATGCAGTTTGTCGCGGTTCGCGGACACGGGAACCCCAACGAGGATGACGGCGAATACAAGGCCGCGCTTGCCGTCCAATACGCGATTTCGTACGCGATCAAAATGAGCAAAAAAGGCGACCATAGAATTGACGGATACTTCGACTATGTTGTCCCGCCGCTCGAAGGCTTTTGGTGGCAGGAGAAAAACGGCGAGGTCGTAGCGGGCTTTGACTATAAAGACAAATCTTCCTTCAACTGGATTTCAGTAATCCGCCTGCCGGACTTTGTGACAAAAAAAGATTTTGAATGGGCCAAGGAAACGGCGGCAAAAAAGAAAGGCGTCGACTGCTCGCGCGCGGAATTGCTTTCGATAAAAGAAGGCCTATGCGTTCAAGTCATGCACACAGGCTCATACGACGCGGAGCCTGCGACCGTAAAATTGATGGACGAATTTGCCGCCGCCAACGGCTATGAACTCAACTTTTCAGCTACTCGGCTTCACCATGAAATATACCTGAGCGACCCGCGCAAGACCGCGCCGGAAAAACTAAAGACCGTGATAAGACACCCGATAAGGAAAATATAATGAAAAACGAACTCTTACAAAACCTAGACAAACTTCACACTACTCCTATGGGCGTAGACCGGATCCGCCGCAATCTTGCGCTCGGCGACGACGTAAAGGACGTTGTCGCTTGGTGTCGCGCTAAAATCGAATCTTCCGCCGCCTCCATCGAGCGACGGGGAAAGAATTGGTACGCCGCTATTGACGGCTGCGTCATTACCGTGAACGCCTACAGCTGGACAATAATCACGGCCCACAAAAAAACTAAAAGCGCGCTATACTAAAAGCGCAAGGAGAAAGATATGCCAAGACCTAAAACAAAAGACGAATTGTTAAAAGCCGCCGACCAAAACTACAAGACGCTGATGCAAATGGTTGACAGCCTTAGCCCAACTGAGCTAAAGACGCCCTTTGACTTTTCCGGCGAGCCAAGCAAAAAAGAGGCGCATTGGAGCCGCGACAAAAATGTCCGCGACGTTTTGATTCACCTTTACGAATGGCACCAGCTTATGCTGGCCTATCCCAAAAACAACGCCAAGGTCACTGACAAAAAATCCGCCGTTGCCTTTTTGCCGCCGGACTATTCCTGGAAAACTTACGGCCAAATGAACATGATGTTTTGGAAGCGGCATCAAAAGACCAGCCTTGAAACGGCAAAAGAATTGCTTGCCCAAAGCCACGCGGCGGTAATGAAGCTGATAAAAAAATACAGCGACCAAGAATTGTTCACGCAAAAATATTTTCCGTGGACAGGAACAGCCGCGCTCGGAAGCTTTTTTGTAAGCAACACTTCAAGCCACTACGACTGGGCGATAAAAAAGCTAAAGGCCCACAAAAAGAACTGCGCCAAATAAGCGGCAAACGGAGCGGCGGCCAATGCATTTTGTCAGCGCAAAGTCGATTCTAAATCCTCATGGAATGAACATATATCGCGGCTGCGCGCACGGCTGCGTTTACTGCGACTCGAGGAGCAAATGCTACCAATTCACGCATGACTTTGAGGACATAGAAGTAAAGCAAAACGCGCCTGAACTTTTGCAAGAAGCCCTGCGCAAAAAACGAAAACGCTGCGTGATTGGAACCGGCAGCATGGGAGACCCTTACGTTCCGATCGAAAAGGAATTGCGCCTAACCCGCCGCTGCTTGGAAATCATCGACCGCTACAATTTTGGAGCGGCGATTTTGACAAAATCCGATTTGGTATTGCGCGACTTGGATTTGCTTTCTTCGATAAACAAAAAGACAAAGGCTGTCGTGCAAATGACATTGACCACAGCCGACGACGAGCTTTGCAAAGTATTGGAGCCAGGCGTTTGCCCGACAAGCCGCCGCGTCCAAGTTTTGCGCGAATGCAAAAAGCTTGGCATTCCAACCGTCGTATGGCTTTCGCCGCTCCTTCCGTTTATAAACGACATGCAAGAAAACATTGACGCGATTTTTGATTATTGCGTCGAGGCGGGCGTCAAGGCGATATTGTGCTTTGGAATCGGCCTTACCCTGCGCGAAGGAAACCGCGAATATTTTTACGCCGCCCTTGAGCGCGCCGCCTTGCGCGACCAACGCTTTGCCGGCCTAAAGGAGATCTACCAAAAAACTTACGGCAACAATTATGTTGTTTCAAGCCCGCGCGAGCGGGAGCTTATGGCGCGCTTGTCCCGACGCTGCGAAGAAAACAATATTATGCTTGGAACGGATTCGGTCTTTAAGTGGACGGAAGAATTTCCGGCCGCGGCGCAAGACCCGATGCAGCCGGAATTGTTTTAACGATTTGGGGTGCGTTAGTTTCTTGCGTTGATGCCGGCTTCCACCAAATCAGGATCGGTAAAGTACCAAGATAGATCTTTGCGGTTGTAGTAGCCAAAAAGTTCGTTGTAGCTTCCGCTGGAAGGAACTTGCCACGCTCCGTTGTCCCAAAGCAAAGCGGCCATCTTGTATTTTTTTACTTTTCCAAGATAGTAAGTGAACCAAGCCAAGCGTTGCTTGTCGTTCTTTTTGTTTGTGGCGCCCATCTCGCCGATGACAACAGGAATTCCTTTTTTTACAAACTGCGTGTTAAGTTGGCCCAGCCAATAGTCAAGGTCGCCTTTGTGGGCGGAGGTGAACGTTTTGCTTCCAGGAGATTCCATCGCAAAATTGTAAGGAGTGTACATATGGACAGAAAGCGCCAGCCTGCCTTCTTTTGAAGGATCTTTGGGCATTGCAAACGCTCCGCCGATGGCAGCTCCTGGAGAGGCGACATAGGGTGGAACCATTACAAGGCGCTTGGCGTTGTTTCCGCCCGACTCGCGGATTGTGTCCAAACAAAGTTGGTTCAATTCGTTTATGCATTTGGCCGCTTCCTTGCAAGTGGCGCAGTTCTTTTCCCAATTCCATTCGTGCTTGTCGCCGGGCAAACGCGGCTCGTTGATTGTTTCAAAAACCAAATGTTCGTCGTAGTCGTTGTTAAATGTTGCGGCAATTTGGCGCCAAAGGTTTGAAAGGTAGCGCTTTGATTCCTCCATGCAAGACTCGGCTGGAGAATAGCCTTTGTGTCCGTTGGGCTTGCATGCGGACGGAGCGACATTGTCGTGGTGAATGTTGATGATTACATACAAATCTTCAGCAATCGCCCAATCAACGATTGTCTTTACGCGGCTCATCCATTTGGGATCGACTTTGTATTGTTGGTCGATGTGGTCGTGCCAAGAAACTGGAATGCGTATCGATGAAAAGCCTTTTTCTTTAATTCCATGAATCATCGCTTGGCTTGTCATAGGCTGGAACCAAGCCGTTTCGGTTTCTATTCCAAGATCCTTTTTGCCTGCCCATCCGTTTTTTTCGTTGCCGTTTGCAAAGGCGTCAAGGGTGTTGCCCAAGTTCCATCCGAATTTCATTGAGTCAACAATTTGAGCGGCAGACGATGAGCCAAATTCTTTGGCATGGCAAGGAGTGGTTGCCAACGCAAGGGTCATAACAAGCGCGGCCAAAAAGATATTTTTCGTCTTTTCCATATAAAATATTATAACAGTGAATTTTGTTTTTGTCACCAAAAATCGGCGCGCTTGAATTTTTACGCGGGCTTTTGTAAATTTGCCTTATGATTTTGAACACGGGCCAGCGAACGGACATACCGGCATTTTACTCTGAATGGTTTATGAACCGAGTCCGCGAAGGCTTTGTGATGGTTAGGAATCCTTACAACCAAAGCGCCGTCACCCGTTTTGAAATTCGTCCCGACCTTGTGGACATGATTGGTTTTTGCACAAAAAATCCGATCCCGATGCTGCCTTACATTGCGGAACTGAACGAAAGCGGCTACGCCCAATATTGGCAAGTCACGATTACGCCTTATGGCCGCGACATAGAGCCTGGCGTTCCGGACAAGCGCGAGATAGTCGCCGCTTTCCAAAAACTTTCGGCACTTGTCGGCAAAGAAAGAATCGTTTGGCGCTACGACCCGATTTTTGTGGACAACAAATATACGGCGGACTATCACCGCCGCGCCTTTGAAACTATGTCGCGCGCCCTAAGCGGTTGGACTGACTATTGCGTGATCAGCTTTATCGACTTGTATCCAAAAGTTAAGCGCAACTTTCCCCAGGCGCGCGAAATGTCCGAGCAAGAAAAAATCGCGCTCGGCAAGGACTTAATTGACATCGCCGCCGCTAACAAAATGACGATAAGGACTTGCGGCGAAGGGGATTTTTTGGCGGCCTACGGAGCGGAATGCGGCGGCTGCATGACTCCAGCCATTTACAAAAAGGCCTTGGGCCAAGCGCTCAATTTTCCGCGCTTCGTTCCCTCCCGTTCTGAATGCGCCTGCTACCTTTCTTGCGACATAGGCGCCTATTCTTCCTGCCAACACTTTTGCCGCTACTGTTACGCAAACAGCGACTGGCGAGCGGTAAAGAAAAACGCGGGCCGCCATGACCCGCGTTCGCCGTTTTTGATTGGAGGCCCGCTTTCCGACGACATCGTTCGCCAGGCGGAGCAAAAAAGCTGGAAAATTCCGCCAAACAAGGAAGTCCAGCGGGAGCTTTTTTAGCCTTCAAACTGGTCGATTTGCCGTCCGATTTCGTTGATGGATTCCTCAACGATTCCCGAAATGTCCGAAAGCGCCTTTCCGGTGGAATTGATTTTTTCGGCGCTGGAACTCATTTGGTCCATGCCGTTTTTCATCGACGTTGTTTCTTCCTGCAGGTTTGCGATTGCGTCCATAATCACTCTGCTGTCCGACGACATTTTTTGCGAGGCTTGCTGGACTTCCGTCGCGCTTTGGTTCATTCCGCGCAGGGATTCGGTGATTTGCGCGGAGCCGGTTTGCTGCTCGCTCATCGCGGCCTTTATTTGCTGGACCAAAGTGTCTGTTTCGCGAATTTCTTCGGCAAGGTGGCCGTAACCCTGCACGCCGCGCTGCGTGGCTTCCACAACCGTTTCGATGTTTGACTGAATCAATCCAAGCTGGTTTCCGATTCTCTTTGATTGTGAAGTGGACGTTTCTGAAAGCTTTCTGATTTCGTCGGCCACGACCGCAAAGCCTTTTCCAGCTTCGCCGGCGTGCGCGGCTTCTATGGCCGCGTTCATGGCAAGCAAGTTTGTTTGTCGCGCGATGTTCGCGATGACCTTGTTGGCTTCGCTCAAAAGTCGCGATTGGGTTTCGATTTCAACAATCTTTGACTGCAATTCGTTTTGCGTTTTGGCTCCGCTTTCCGCGTCGTCGGCAATCTCTGCAAAGGACTGGGCCATTTTGTCAACCGACTGGTTCACTTCCGAAATGTTGCTGATCATTTGCTCGACGGCTTTTGAAGCGCCTTGGGCCGATATCGTTTGGAATTCAACGAGACGTTCAAGCGAACGGATGTTTTGGATTACCGAAGTCATGTTGTTGGAGGTTTGGTCAACGCCTTGCGCTTGTTCTGTAAGGTTGGAATTCATTCCTCCCATGCTTTCAAGAACTTGCGAAATCGCGTCCTGTGTGTCGTTCGTTCTGTCTTTAAGAGACTGGCCGGCTTGCTCCAAAGAAATTTTTGACTGCTTCATGCTTTCTATTATTCCGCTAAGGCGCTCCGAGAAAGTGTTGAAGCCGTTGGCCAAAAGCGACGCTTCCTTTGTGAAGAAGTCGGGGTATTTTTTTGAAAAGTCTCCTCGCGCGATCGCGTCGCATCCGGTTGCCATAAGCTTAAAGCTTTTTGAAACGCGGTTGGAAAGAATCGCGTCAATCAAAACCATGATGACAAAGATAATCGCGACGCCAGCCATGACCATCAAAATCAGCTTTATGTATTCATCCGAAAAGTCCGTGATCGGCCCCTGCGTGATGATGAACCAATCCGTGTTTTGAATTTGGCGGACGCCAAAGAACTTGTCTTTTTCGACAAAGGCTTTAGCCGTTCCGTCAAGATAGGAGTCTTTTGTGTATGAAACAAATGGCTTTTTGTCAAAGTAGTTTTCGTTCATTATCGCGGCGGGATTGTTGTTTGTAAGGTAAAGGCCTTCGCGCGTGATCAAGTTTATGCTGCTGTTCTTTGAAAGCTGAATGTTTTTTACGGCGTCGGAAAGCGCGTCCAAAACAATGTCAAAGGCCGAAACGCCTATAAGCTTTCCGCTCTTGTCAAGGACGTTGTAGCTTATCGTGACGATGATTTTTCCGGTGTTGACGTCGTTGAAAGGCTCGGTGTAGCAAAGCTTGTTGCGGTTGTTGACGGCGTTCTTGTGCCAAAGGCGCGACTGCATGTCAAAGTCGCCCGGCGCTTCCCAGCCGGAGTGGGAAATCAATGTTCCGCCCTCCCAAATTTGTTCCGCCGTGGCGTAATACAAAAGCGTGTCGCCCGGAAGGTCTTTTCCCATGCTTTGAATGACGGCCTTCATCGCGCCGCGGTCGCCGTCCAGCGCGGGAATCACGTTGGACAAGTTAAGGACCATGTCGTTGTATTTGCCCAAGATTCCGGAAATCTCCTTGTCCAAAGTTTCCATCGTTTGGTTTACGGACGCGGCCGTGGTTTTTTCCACGATGTGCTTCATCAAGAATATGTATGAAACGCTCAAAAACAGCGTTACAATCAACATTGAGCCTACTGTTCCAATCATAAGCTCGCGCCTAAGCGACATGTATCGTTTGCTTTTCATCGCTCCTCCAAGTTGAAAAAAATAAATAAACAACATATTATTATAGCGCAAATTCTTATAAAAAGATAGTCCGCGCCTAAGTCTTGAAAACTATAATACGATTGCCAGTCCGCGTGAGCGGGCCTGTGGATAATTTCCTATGCAAAACGGCGCGAAGCGACGTAGCGGCCTCTTGCTTTATCACAAATTCTGCCTTATAATAAAAGCACAACTTACACTCTAGGAGAACAATTATGAGCAAATACGCGGGAACGCAGACAGAGAAAAACTTGCTGGCGGCCTTTGCCGGAGAGTCGCAGGCGCGCAACAAGTACGTTTATTTTTCGCAAGTAGCCCAAAAAGAGGGCCAGGACAAAATCGCCAAGATTTTTGAAAAAACCGCCAACAACGAAGAGCAGCACGCCAAAATGTGGCTTACCGAGTTGGAAGGCATAAAGGACTCGACCTCTAACCTAAAGGCGGCCGCCGACGGCGAAAACCACGAATGGACCGACATGTACGAAGGCTTTGCCAAGACCGCCGAAGCGGAAGGCTTTGCCGCCTTGGCCGCCAAGTTCCGCGCCGTCGCCCAAATCGAAAAGCGCCACGAAGAGCGCTACCGTTCATTGTTGAACGACGAGGACACTTCCAAAAAGCTTAAGGAGTCAACCGTAAAGGTTTGGGAATGCCTCAAGTGCGGCCACATCGTCGTCGGCCCAACCGCTCCCGAATACTGCGCCACTTGCGGCGAGCGCAACCAGTATTTTGAGGTCCGCGAGGATAACTACGACCTCATTATGACCTGGGGACGCTAAGCGCTCCGCCTTTTGGCCTTGAAAACATTTAAAGTTAGAAAGCCTAAGAAGCCGCCCGTTGGGCGGTTTTTTTGTTTAAATTCCCTAAAAATTCCCTTGACATAACGCGAAATCAAGCGTATTATTGTCGTATACCGTGCACGAGCACGATATGGAGGCTGAATATGAAATGCGTTGCTGGCGTTGACTTGGGAACACAGAGCATGAAGGTTGTTCTCTACGACTATGAAAGCAAAAAAACTATCGAAAGCGGTTCTTGCCCGATGGACTTGATTTCCAAGGATGACGGAACGCGCGAGCAGACAACGGAAATGTACGAGAAAGGCCTTGACGTTTGCTTTTCCAAATTGAGCGCGGAAGGAAAGGCCTCCATTCAGGCCATTGGCGTTTCTGGCCAGCAGCACGGCTTTGTTCCTCTTGGAGAGGACGGAAAAGCCCTTTACAACATCAAATTGTGGAACGACACTTCCACCGCGGAAGAGTGCAAGCTTCTTACCGACGCTCTTGGCGGAAAGGAAAAGGTTGTCGAGGCCGTCCAAAACTTTATGCTTCCCGGCTTTACAGCGCCAAAAATTTTCTGGCTCAAGCGCCACAAGCCCGACGCCTTCGCAAAGCTAAAGTACGTCATGCTTCCGCACGACTATTTGAACTATGTCTTCACCAAAAATTACGTTATGGAATCGGGCGACGCTTCGGGCACCGCGCTTTTTGACAGCGTGAACAGAAAGTGGTCAAAGACCGTTTGCGACGCCGTCGATCCTTCGTTGCTTGAAAAGCTTCCAAAAATCATTAAGGACGACGAAGCTTGCGGGGCTGTGACGGAAGAAGCGGCCAAGCGCTTTGGAATTCCCGCGGGCATTCCGGTTTCGGCCGGCGGCGGAGACAACATGATGAGCGCCATTGGAACAGGCTGCGTCAAGGGCGGAACGTTGACAATGTCGATGGGAACAAGCGGAACCCTTTACGGTTTTTCCGACAAGTCGGTCGCCGATCCGGAAAACGGAATCTCTGGATTCGCTTCTTCGACCAACGGCTACCTTCCGCTTTTGTGCACGATGAACTGCACTGTGGCCTCGGAGGAAATCCGCGCTCTCTTTAACCTTGACGTAAAGGAATTTGACGGCGAGGCGCAAAAGGCCAAGCCCGGCTCGGACGGCGTGTTCGTGCTTCCGTTCTTTAACGGCGAGCGCACGCCAAACCTTCCGCACGGCCGCGCGTCAATCACCGGCCTTACGGTGGCCAACAGCAATCGCGCCAACATCGCGCGCGCCGCTTTGGAAAGCGCCGTGTTCTCAATGCGCGGCGGCTTGGAAGCCTTTAGAAAGCGCGGCTTTACCCCCAAAGAGCTGCGTCTTACCGGCGGCGGAGCCAAGAGCCCTGTATGGCGCCAGATTGTCGCCGACATCCTTAACTTGCCGGTAAAAGTTCCGACATCAAGCGAAGCCGCCGCTTTTGGTGCGGCCCTGCAGGCTCTTTGGTGCTTGGAAAAATCCGCCGGCAAAAACATTTCGATGGAAGCGCTGGCCGACAGCCACGTTGAGCTGGACGAGTCAAAGACAACCAATCCGATCGCGGAAAACGTCAAGGCTTACGACGCGGCCTTTGTCGACTACAACAAGATTTTGAACCAAGTTTCGCCGCTATACGTTTAGCGGAGACGACCAATATTAGGAGGACTTACAAATGAAAATCAAATCGGTGTTCGGACACTCTTTTGAGCGTTACGGAAAAGTTCTGACCGGCTACGACGTGAAGGAATTGCTTTCCAAGCTTGATTCCACGACGGAAAAGCCCAAGGACAAGGTAATCTACACTCCGGGCGACGCGGGCCTTGAGTCGCTTCCTGTGGCCAAGCAGTTCAGCACGAACGCTTACGGCGGAATGCCGATCCAAATCGGCTACTGCAACGGCTTTAACACAAAGCTCAACTGCCTTGAATGGCACCGCGGAAGCGAAATCAACATTCCTTCAACCGACATCGTTTTGCTTTTGGCTCCCCTTCAGTCCGTAAAGAACGGAAAGCTCAGCACAAACTGCGTCGAGGCTTTCTACGTTCCCGCTGGAACCGTCGTGCAAATTTACGAGACGACGCTCCACTACGCGCCTTGCAACGCGGTGAAAGGAAAGGAAGTTGACAAGGACGGATTCCGCGTCATCGTAATTCTTCCCAAGGGAACCAATTTGGACAAGCCCAAGATCAGCGACTTGGACAAAGAGGACAAGCTTTTGTGGGCGGCCAACAAGTGGCTTATCGCCCATCCCGAAACGTCTGAGGCCAAGCAGGGCGCCTTTGTCGGCTTGCAGGGTCCCAACATCAATTTGGCAAACTAAAACAAATTATATAGGAGAACTTTATGGACAAGTGGACAAACATTCCAAACGTAAAATTGGGAATCATCGCGGTAAGCCGCGACTGCTTCATCATCTCGCTTTCTGAATCAAGAAGAGCGGCCATCGCCAAAGCCTACGGCTCGGACCTTTACGAGTGCAAGGTTACGGTTGAAAACGAGCTTGACATGCTCAAGGCTGTTGAGGACGTAAAGAAGGCCGGCTGCAACGCCCTCTGCGTCTTCCTTGGAAACTTTGGACCGGAAACTCCGGAAACATTGATCGCCAAAAACTTTGACGGCCCGGTAATGTACGCCGCCGCCGCCGAAAGCTCATACAAAGACGGCGGATTGATTGACGGACGCGGCGACGCTTACTGCGGCGTTCTCAACTGCTCTTACAACCTTGGCCTCCGCCACCTCAAGGCCGTTCTTCCTGAGTATCCTGTTGGAACAGCGGAAGACGTTGCCAAAATGATGAAGGACTTTGTTCCGGTAGCACGCGCGCTCATCGGCTTGGCCCACCTCAAGATCATCACATTCGGACCCCGCCCGCAAGACTTCTTTGCTTGCAACGCTCCGATCAAAGGCCTTTACGACATCGGCGTAGAGATCGAAGAGAACTCAGAACTTGACTTGTTGGTTTCTTACAAAGCCCACGCTGGCGACAAGCGCATCGACGACATCGTAAAAGACATGGCCGCCGAGCTTGGATCAACAGGCAACAACTATCCTGACTTCCTTCCCCGCATGGCGCAGTTTGAAATCACATTGCTTGACTGGGCGGAAAAGCACAAGGGAGCGCGCGACTACGTCGTATTCGCCGACAAGTGTTGGCCTGCCTTCCCTGAGGCCTTTGGATTTGAGCCTTGCTATGTAAACAGCCGCTTGGCCAGTCGCGGAATTCCGGTTGCCTGCGAAGTTGACATTTTTGGCGCCTTGAGCGAATACATCGGCTCTTGCGTTACAGGAACTCCCGTCACCTTGCTTGACATCAACAATACCGTTCCGCAAGATTTGTATGACGACGAAATCAAGGGAAAGACAAAGTATCCCTACAAGCTTACGGACACATTCATGGGCTTCCACTGCGGAAACACTCCCTTCTGCCATTTGAACAAGGACAGAAAGCCCGGAGTTAAGTACCAGTTGATCCAGCACCGCTTGCTTGAGCCAAAAGGAAGCGAGCCTGACTTTACTCGCGGAACGTTGGAAGGCGACATTGCCGCCGGCGACATCACATTCTTCAGATTGCAGACACGTCCGGACACAAAACTCCAGGCATACGTTGCCGAAGGCGAAGTCTTGGAAGCCGCCACACACTCATTCGGCGGAATCGGCGTGTTCGGCATCCCGGAAATGGGCCGCTTCTACCGCCACGTATTGGTAGGCAAGCAGTATCCGCACCACGGAGCCGTTGCCTTTGGCCACGTAGGAAAAGCCTTGTGGACAGTCTTCCAGTACCTCGGAATCGAAGACATCGCCTACAACCAGCCAGCCGGCACATTGTACGCGACAGAGAACCCTTTTGCGTAATATAGGTTCCTGACCAAAACTTGCGGCGAGACAGCCAACCTCCGGCTGCCTCGCCGTTTTTTTTGCGCGCATTGCTACCGTTCACTTTTTGCGCTAATATTCATCTATGCAAAAGATTTTCAACCAAAAAAAGACCGCCGCGCAAGTGACGGTTGAAGACGTTCTTAAAATAAAGAAGGGCGAAAAAGTCCTTATCATTGCAAATCCAAAAACCGCGCAAATAGCGCAAGACCTTTACACGGCGGCTTCCGACGCGGAGGCGGACACTGTGTTGATTTACCAGCGAGAAAAAACTTCGCTGGACAACGCTGAGCCTAGCGTAATCGCCGCGATAAAAACCGCTCCCGACGTAATCATGTCAATCTCAAGCGTAAAGCTAGGCCACGACGCGGAAGCGGAAGCCAATCCGTATGTCGGAGAGAACGGCGTAAAATACGACAGCGCTTTTGACTACCTTCTTGAAGGAAAGAAATGCATTCGCGCGATTTGGACGCCCGGCCTTACGCCCGAAATGTTCGAGCGGACGGCTTGCATCGACTACGCAGAATTGGGCGAGCGCTGCAAAAAGCTTATGGCAAAATTCAAGGGCGCGGTCTCCGTCCGCGTCACCGCTCCCGGCGGAACGGACGTAACGATTCCAATCGAAGGCCGCGCCCCGTTAAGCGACGACGGCGATTTTTCAAAGCCCGGAACTGGCGGAAACATTCCCGCCGGAGAAGTTTTTATAAGCCCGGTGGTTGGAAACGGCGTTGACAAAGGCTGTGACGGAACAATCGTTTACGACGGATCGATGACTTTTGGAGACGGAGATTCAATCATAAACACACCGATTGTGGTCAAAGTCCAGCATGGTTTTGCCACCGACATCTCCGGCGGCGACGAAGCCAAACGCTTGCTAAAAACGATAACCGACGCGGAGGCTCGTTCGATTCAAATGGAAAAGAAGGGCGCGCTACCCCAAGACCAAGGCGAAGTTTACAAGCGGAACGCGCGCAACATCGGCGAGCTTGGAATCGGTCTCAACCCCGCCGCGACGATTGGCGGCAATATGCTTGAGGACGAAAAGGCCTTCCAGACTTGCCACTTTGCGATCGGCTGCAATTACGACGACGACGCGCCTAGCCTGATCCACCTTGACGGCGTCGTCCGCCAGCCGACGATTGTGATTAAGTATCAGGACGGAACGGAATTCACCGCGCTGGAAAACGGCGCGCTAAAAGTTTAACCTTCGCGCGATCTGTTCGCGGCTAAGCTCTTCGCTTTGCTTTAGCATTGACGCGGGAACGCCGTAGGATTTTTCCAGCGCCTCGTCGGTCAAAACTTCGTCGGCGCTTCCTAGGTCGATGTCGTGGTTGGGGTAAAAAAGCATTACGGTGTCGGCGTATTTTTTGGTCAAATCCAACTCGTGCATGGAAATGTAAACCGTCACGTCTTTGGCGGCGCAGAATTCTTTTAGGTATTTTACGGCGCTTTCTTTTTGGCGGTCTTCCAGGGCAAAAAATGGTTCGTCCATAAAGACCGACTTTGAGCCGTAGAGCAAGGCAAAGGCCGCGAGCGCGCGTTGCAGTTGGCCTTTTGAAAGCGCGTTGAATTTTTTGTCCAGCAAATCTTGCAGCTCAAAAACTTCTTTGACTTCGTCCAGCGCTCCAGATGCCTTTCCGCAAAGAGAGCCGTTTGTATAAACGTAATCCAGCAGCTCGCGGACTTCTTGGTCGGTGTCCAGTTCCATGTTTTGGTAGATGTAGCTTGCGAGTTTGTCGCGTTCCTCTTCACTTATGGAACGGGTGTCGTGGCCCAGCAATTGAACCGTTCCCTCTTGCGGCAAAACGCGGCCGGCGGCCAAAAGCATAAAGGTTGACTTTCCGCTTGCGTTGGGGCCAACCAAGCTTACAAAGCCCGCAGGAAGCTCCGCGCTAAAATGGTCAAAAATCACAGGCGGCTGGATTTGCTTTCCGTCCTCGTCAACGTCGCCTTCCACCGCGGGATAAGAAAAATGTACGTCGTTAAATTTTAAGAAATTCATAGTGTCTCCAAAAAATAAAAAACGCGGACTAGAATGGCGGGTCCCAGCGACGAAAAAATCCTTGTAGCCTCCCGTCGCCGCTTCTCGGCTTGTTGCCTGCGGCCAAGCCGCTTGCTGACGGGTCCTTCCAAGTTTTTTTTCTGCGTCCCGCCCTGCATGTCCGCTTTGTTTGTGTTACCCATTATATTGAATTCTTGCAACTTTTTCTATATAATATCCGCACCATGAAAACTTCAAAATTTCTTATTTCCACTCTCCGCGACTCTCCTAACGACGCGGTGATTGCAAGCCACCAGTTGATGATGCGAAGCGGAATGATCCGCAAATTGGGCAACGGCCTTTATTCATACATGCCGATTGGCTTTAAGTCTTTTACAAAAGTGATGAACATAATCCGCGAGGAATTGGACAAGGCCGGCTGCCTTGAGATGAAGCCGACTGTGATTCAGCCAGCGGAAATTTGGAAGGAAAGCGGACGCTGGGACAAGATGAGCGGCGAAATGCTGACTCCCCAAAACCGCGGCGGCCAAGACATGGTCGTAAGCCCCACTGCCGAAGAAGCTTTTACCGCTTTGGTCCGCGACGGCTTGGAAAGCTACAAGCAGCTTCCTATGACGCTCTACCAAATCAACACAAAATACCGCGACGAAATTCGTCCCCGCTACGGCGTAATGCGCGGCCGCGAGTTCACTATGATGGACGCCTATTCCTTTGACGCGGACCAAGCCTCGTTGGACGCTTCCTACGACAATGTGGCCGCCGCTTACAGAAAAATCTACAAGCGCTTGGGCCTTTCAATCATTTCCGTAAAGGCCGACACAGGCAGCATGGGCGGAAGCGGTTCCGAGGAATTTATGGTGGAGTCTCCGGTTGGCGACGACACTTTGATTTTGTGCCCCAAGTGCGGCTACGCGGCCAACGTTGAAAAGGCGGCCTGCAAGCCCGATTCCAACGGCTCCGTTCCGACAAACGAAAAATTGGAAGAAGTTGCCACGCCCAACGTCTTTAGCATTGAGGACATGGAAAAATTCTTTGGCGCCAAGAGCAATCAGTTTATCAAGGCGATTGTCTGCCGCGTCACAAACTGCGCTTTGGATTTGAGCGGAGTCAAGGGAGCGGAATCATTTAAGCGAGTTGAGGACAACGCCGGAAAGTATTACCCGCTCAGCTACTTTGTTGTTTTGATTCGCGGCGACTTGGAATTGAACGACACAAAGCTGGCCGCCTTCTTAAAGGCGAGCGAAGCGGGCTTGGCAAACGACGACGAAATCGTAAAGTACGCCAACGCGCCGCACGGATTTGTAGGCCCGCTCAACTGCAACTGCCCTGTCATCGCCGACAAGAGCGTGATTAACATGGACGCAAGCGGCGCCTTTGTTCCGCTAATGCACGACGCTTACATCGGAGCCAGCAAGGAAGGCTACCACGCAAAGCATGTTGAACCCTTGCGCGACTTTAGCGTTTGGACTTGCGGCGACTTTAGGACAGTCGTTCCCGGCGACAAGTGCCCCGAATGCGGCGAAGAGCTTTACAGCAAAAAGGGCAACGAGCTGGGCCACATCTTTAAGCTGGGCGACAAGTACACAAAGAGCATGAACGTGACCTACCTTGACCAAAACGGAAAGGCCGCCACTCCGATTATGGGCTGCTACGGAATCGGCGTTGACAGAACGCTCGCCTCAATCATCGAGGAGCGCCACGACGACAACGGAATCATTTGGCCGATGACTGTGGCTCCCTTCCAAGTTGTGGTTGTTCCGATAAAGTACGAAGGCGCGATGAAAGAGGCGGCCGACAAGATTTACGATGAGCTTTTGGCGCAAGGCGTTGACGTTTTGCTTGACGACCGCGCGGAGCGTCCCGGCGTTAAGTTCAAGGACTTTGACTTGATTGGCATTCCGCTCCGCATTGTTGTGGGCGACAAGAACCTTCCCAACGTGGAAATGAAGTTGCGCTCCGAAAGCGAAGCGCAGCTGGTTCCCGCCGACCAAGCCGCCGCCAAAGCCGCCGAGATTGTCAAAGCGGAATTGGCCAAGTTGAACGCGTAAAAATTCTGGCCGCGCGAAAATCGCTGGCCTTTAAAATGACAAAAGCCGCCAGCGATGGCGGCTTTTGTTTTACATGGAGTTCTTATTGCGGCGCGATAATCTTATTCGCGCCGCAAAAGGAACGAGTCAAGGCTTTAAGCGAAGCGTGCCTTGACCGTTCCTACTTGATGTGAAATGTTGCCTGGCCCAAGAAAGATGAAACGCGCTTATAGGCGTCCTTGTTCTTTTGAACTTCTTCGATAAAGCTGTCGGCGACGGCTCCTTCCTCGGCGAAAACTCCGAACAAGAGGCTGTTGTCGGCGGCGAATTTATGCTCAAAAGTGATTGTGATTTTTTCAAATTCCAAGTGCTTCTTTAAAGTGGTAAAAGCCTTTTCCACCACGTCAGAAAATTTATCTCCGCCAACGTCTTCCTGCCAAGCGTTTTGGTAAGGATATTTTTGCGGGTTCAACTGCCTTGTGATTTTTTTCCAATCGTCGTCGTTTTGGATGATCCATCCGCACACGCACAAGGCGCCTTGATTTTCTTTCATTTTATTCTCCTGTTTTATTGTTGAGCGGAACGTCGCCCGCCCATAAATACATTATATCACGCTTTTTGTAATTTTGCTATAGGATTTTTTTTATGGACAATTCTCGCTTTATAAAATATAATCTATATATGAACGACACAGTTAGAATTGTAAGCATTGTGACACTTTTTGGTTTGGCCTTTTTTTGTTTGCAGGTCGGAGTCTTTTTGTTGACCGGCCACAAGCTAAAGGACAACAGCCGCCGGACTTTGATTCTGATGGAAATCGTAACCGGCCTTTTGCTTGCGTTTGACGCTTGCGCTTACGTCTTTAGAGGGAACAGCGGCCAAATTGGATACTACATAGTTCGCGTAAGCAATTTTATGGTTTACGCTCTTAATTATGTCACAACTTTTGTCTTTTGCTTTTATTCCGCCGAGTTCATAAAGTCCGATCTTTTGGAATTCAAGATACTCCGTTCCCCCCGCGCGGCCGTTAAAAGCGGCGTTCCGATCCATCTTTTTGTCGTCACTTACATTTGTCTTGCGGGAATCGTTCTTACTATTGCAAGCCAATTCGCAAATCTCTTTTATTATTTTGACGAAGAGGGCTTTTACCACAGAAGCTCATTGTATTCATTGAGCGTTGTCCTTGGACTTTTGCCGGGTCTTATCACGTTGATGATGATTTTCCAGTCCAAAAAACGTTTGCCGCAAAATATTTTTGTTTCGCTTGTCGTTTATCCCTTCTTCCCGATTCTTGGAGTTTTTCTTGCCTTGGCTTTTTATGGAATTTCTTGGATAGACCTTGGTTACGGAATCGGAGCGCTGCATCTTTTTTATTCGTCGATAAAACTTATGGAGTTGGAGTTTTACGCTGATAAAAAGGACGGCCCTCGCTTAAGTCCAAGCTACAAGCAAGCGGATGCAATTCCAGAAATGAAAAAGAGAATCGCCAGAAGCCATTTGTGGCAAGTCATTTGCGCGATTTCAGGCGGACTTTTGGCGATTTTTGTGATTATTTCAATTACAGGAATCAACATTCCCAAGCGGACAGAAGTCATTCACACGCCATACGTTCAAAACGTAAAGTCAAAGCCTGTATGCGTGACTTTTTTGCGCGATCCCGAAAAAGTTTGGTTTGTAGATGACGACCCGACTATATTTGGCGCGCAGTTTAACGGAGTGCTTTACAACAACATGAAGGCAACGGTTATCACCGACTGGAAATTCACCATAGAAATTCCAGGCCGCTGTTCCATCGACCCAGGCCCGTGGAACGGAAATTTTTCGCTTACAGAAAGCGAGTTGAAAATTAGAAAGCCGCAAATCAACGACAAGGAAAACATTCACGGCGTAGATTTTTACAGGGTCAATCCGTCAAAGAATCTTGGCTTTGGCTGCATTATGTACGCGCCCAAAGGTTTTTCGCCATTGACTTCAAAAATGGTTTTGACGTACGAAGGCGTCCTCAAGCCCTTGTCGTACATCGGCTTTGACATTGGCTTTGTTTTGCTCGCGGTTCTTTTTATCGTTTCACTCACAGTATCGTTTACGGAAGGAAAGCTTATCCGCGTTGAGGAAGAGAACAGAAAGTTGGAAGACACCGTAAGAGAGCGAACAAAGGAATTGCAGGAAGAAAAGAACCGTTCCGAAGAATTGCTTTTGAACATCCTTCCCGAAGAGGTGGCAAAGCGCCTTGCCATAGACAAGAACGCCAGAATCGCCGACAAGATAGAAAACGCTTCGGTGCTTTTTGCCGACATCGTTGGCTTTACAAAAATCACAAGCGGTCTTGACGCCAACACGGTTGTCGGCGCGCTTAACTCGCTTTACTCGCGCATCGACGAACGCGCCAAGCGCGAGGGCATTGAAAAAATCAAGACAATCGGCGACTCGTATATGGCGGCGTCCGGCCTTTTTGGAAACGAAGCGGCCGAGAAAAACGCGCTTGCAATCGTCCAGTTTGCGCGCGGAATGTTAAAGGACATCGAGGACTTTAACGCTACGAGCGAAGTCAAGCTTTTTATGCGAATAGGAATCAATAGCGGAAGCCTTATTGCCGGCGTAATCGGAAAGACAAAATTCGTTTACGACATTTGGGGAGACACGGTCAATGTGGCCAGCCGAATGGAAAGCTCCGGCGAAACGTCCAAGATCCACGTTTCGGAACAAACAATGGCGCTTATAAAAGACGCCATCGCTTATTCCGAGCCGGTTGAAATGGAAATCAAGGGCAAGGGCGTTATGAAGACTTACTTTATCAGCGAGTGATATTCCTGCAAGCTTCGGACGCCGCCTTCGCCGCCGTTGCCGTTCTTTACTGCCGCGATTCCTTGCACTGCCGCAAGGGCGCCGGCAAGCGTAGTGATGTAGCTTACCTTATACTTTAGGCACGCCTTTCGGATTGTCTTTCGGTCTTCGGCGTAATTGCGCTGGGCCTTGGGCGTGTTGATTACAAGGCAAACTTCTTTGTTCATGATTGAGTCAACAACGTCCGGACGGCCGGCGCCGATTTTGTTCACAACCTCGCACTTTATGCCGTTGTCGTTGTAGAAGTCGGCGGTGCCTTTCGTTCCCACCAAAGTAAAGCCCAAGTCTTTTAGCGTCTTGCCGATTTTAATGACCTGCTCTTTTTGGCCTTCTTTGTTGGAAAGGGAGATAAGCACTTTCTTGTTTTCCCAAGCGGCGGGAGCGTGCGGCAATTCGGAGCCGGCGGCTTCCTGCGACTTGTAAAAGGCCAGCGGGAAAGTTTCGGCCATGCCAAGAACTTCGCCGGTGGAACGCATTTCCGGTCCAAGAATCGGGTCAACGCCTGGGAAGCGCGCCCAAGGTAGAACGGCTTCCTTAGCTCCAAAATACGGAATTTTTTTGTCTTTAAGGCCAAGCGATTCCAAAGACTCGCCAAGCATCATGCGAGTGGCAAGGCGCGCCATCTGCGTGTCGCAAACTTTTGACACAAGCGGAACGGTGCGGCTTGCGCGCGGGTTTGCTTCGATAACGTAAACCTTTCCATCTTCAATAGCGTACTGCATGTTCATCAAGCCGCAAACGTGCAGGGATTCCGCGATTTTCTTTGTGTATTCTTTAATTGTCGCAAGGTTGTCCGCCGGAATCGACACAGGCGGAATGACGCAAGCCGAGTCGCCGGAGTGGATTCCCGCAAGCTCAACGTGCTCCATAACAGCAGGAATGTAAACGTGATTGGAGTCCGCAAGCGCGTCGGCTTCGCATTCAAGAGCGTTCTTTAGGAAGCGGTCGATCAAAAGCGGACGGTCGGGAGTGACGCCGACGGCCTTTTCGACATATTCCTTAAGCGTCGCTTCGTCGTAAATGACTTCCATTCCGCGTCCGCCCAAAACGAACGACGGACGAATCATAATCGGATAGCCGATCTTGTCGGCGCACGCTTTGGCTTCGTCAAAGTTGATCGCCATTCCGCTTTCGGGCATCGGGATTTTTAGGTTTTCCATCATGTGGCGGAAGAGGTCGCGGTCTTCGGCGATGTCGATTGAGTCGATTGAAGTTCCCAAAATGTTAACGCCGTTTTCCTGCAATTCGCGCGCGATGTTGAGCGGAGTCTGGCCGCCAAACTGAACGATCACGCCAAAGGGCTTTTCCTTTTCGTAAATCTGCAAAACGTCTTCGGTCGTGACCGGCTCAAAGTAAAGTTTGTCGCTGGTGTCGTAGTCGGTTGAAACGGTTTCGGGGTTGCAGTTTACGATGATTGTTTCGTAGCCCATTTCCTTTAGCTGCATCGCGGCGTGGCAGCAGCAGTAGTCGAACTCGATTCCTTGTCCGATTCTGTTGGGGCCGCCGCCCAAAATCATAATCTTCTTTTTGTTGTCGCTGGCGGTGGATTTGTCGGGCGCGTTGTATGTCGAATAGTAGTAGTTGGCGTTCTTCACGCCGCTAACGGGAACGGCAAGCCAGGCTTCGGTAACGCCAAGTTCCTTGCGGCGGGCGCGGATGTCCTTTTCCGCAACTTTAAGAATTTTTGAAAGGTACTTGTCGCTAAAGCCATCTTTCTTTGCCTTGATGAGCAAATCGTCGGCGGGAACGCGGCCGGGATTTTTGAGCATTTCCTCTTCCAAGTCGACGAGCTCTTTCATTTGCTCAAGGAAGAATTTTTTGACGTAAGTGATTTCGTAAAGTTTGTCCAGCGGAACGCCCTTTCTAATCGCTTCGTACAATTGGAAGTAGCGCTCGCTGGAAGCGGTCTTTAGCATTTCGCAAAGCTCGTCGGCGCTCTTGCGGTTAAAGTCTTTTGCAAAGCCAAGGCCGCTTCTTCCGTTTTCCAAGCCGCGGATCGCCTTTTGGAATGTTTCCTTAAATGTTTTTCCGATAGACATAACTTCGCCGACGGCCTTCATAGAAGTGCCGAGCGAGTCTTCAACGCCGCGGAATTTTTCAAAGGCCCAGCGCGCGAATTTAAGAACGACGTAATCTCCGTCAGGCGCTCCGCCCGGCGTGTATTTTTCCAAAGTTCCGTCGCGCCAGTAAGGGATCTCGTCCAAGGTCATGCCGCTTGCAAGCTTGGCGGAAATAAGCGCGATCGGGAAGCCCGTCGCCTTTGAGGCCAGAGCCGAGGAGCGGCTTGTGCGCGGGTTGATTTCGATGATGACCACGCGGCCTGTCTTGGGATTGTGCGCGAACTGAACGTTCGTTCCGCCGATAACTCCGATAGACTCGACAATTTTAAAGGCGTCGCGCTTCAAGCGTTCCTCCAAATCCTTGTCGATTGTCATAAAGGGAGCGGAGCAGAAAGAGTCGCCTGTGTGAACGCCGACCGCGTCAATGTTTTCGATAAAGCAAATCGCGATCATTTGGTTCTTAGAGTCGCGGACAACCTCAACCTCAAGCTCTTCCCAGCCAAGAATCGATTCCTCGATCAAGCACTGGTGGGTCATCGACAAATCCAAGCCGTTGGCGACAATCGTTCGCAATTCCTCGACATTGTAGCAAAAGCCGCCGCCCTGGCCGCCCATCGTGTAAGCGGGACGAACGACAAGCGGGTAGCCGATTTCTTCCGCTATTTTTTCGGCGCCTTCAACCGTGTGGCAAATGCCGGAGCGCGGTGTGTCGATGCCCAAGTTTTTCATCGTCTCTTTAAAGACTTCGCGGTCCTCGCCGCGCTCGATCGCGTCAAGGTTGACGCCGATTACCTGCACGCCGTACTTAGACAAAACGCCGGCCTTATTCAATTCCATCGCCATGTTCAAGCCGGTCTGGCCGCCAAGGTTGGGAAGCAACGCGTCGGGACGCTCCTTTTCTATAATTTGAGAAAGACGCTCAACGTTAAGCGGCTCGATGTAAGTCGCGTCGGCCATAACCGGGTCGGTCATAATCGTAGCCGGGTTTGAATTTACCAATACAATTTTATAGCCTTGTTCGCGAAGGGCCTTGCAAGCCTGCGTTCCAGAATAGTCAAACTCGCAAGCCTGACCGATAACAATCGGGCCCGAGCCGATAATCAAAACTTTGTTGATGTCCGTTCTCTTCATATTATTTGCTCCTAAAGCAAAATCCTATAGAAAAAAACGGAATTTTTCTAGTACCCCTGTTATATGGACTGTCCGCCAATGAAAAAAAATAAATTTGCGTGAATGGATAAACCGCGCTATACTTAAGGAATGAACAGCATTTATAAACGTATTTTTATCGCGCTGTTTTTTGTTGGAACGTTAGAGCTTGTATTTGCGGCTGGAAACAAAAATCAGTATGTGTCGGTGCAAGCGGCTCAGGTAAAAGAAAAGCCGTCTCAATTTGCAAAAACCGTGGCGGCCTTGAAATACGGCGACGAAGTGAGCGTTGTTTCGGTGGACAAGGCTTGGACAAAAATCAAGTCGCTTGACGGAAAGGCTGAAGGCTGGCTTCCCGCTTCATCCCTGACGACAAAAAAACTAATCGTAAAAGTAAAGTCAGAAAAGAAAACCTCCGCCAACGCCACCGAGCTTGCCCTTGCCGGAAAGGGATGGTCTGACGGCTACGAAAGCGACATCGCGAAGAGTTCGCCCAAGGATTACAACTACAAGGCCGTGGACACGGTTGAAACCTTTGCCTCAAACGATATGGACACCATTGACTTTATCAAAGAGGGCGAGCTCTTTTTGGGAGGCCAAGAATGAAACGCATGATTAAAATTTATTTTGCCGCGTTGGCGATTTGTTGCGCCGCGGCAGCCAATCTTTTTGCCGGCCCCTTTGATTTTATAAAGGACATGGCTACAAATGAAGACAAGTTTGAAAAGATTATTAATACAAGCAACAAGACCTTTGACGTAATCGATTCCTTTGACCGCGCCACCGAGCCGATAACTCCAAAGGACGCGTACACTATTGGAAGAACGGTAGCGGCGTCTTTGTTGGCCACCTATCCGCTTTACAAGTCAACGATGGCTACTGGTTACGCCAACAAAATTTGCCGCGCGATCGCGATGAACTCGCCGGTTCCTGTAATCTACAAGCAATACTGCGTGGGCATTCTTGACTCGGACGAGATCAACGCCCTGTCAACTTCCAGCGGAATAATTTTAATTTCGCGCGGCCTTTTGGCTTCCGCAGAATCTGAAGATGAAATCGCCGCTGTCATCGCTCACGAAATGGCGCACATCCAGCTTGAACATTCAATCAACGTGATTAAGGCAAACCGAAAAAAGGATTTGGCGGTGTCTTCCGTTAGCCTTGCCGACGACGTTGTTGGAAACTATTCCGACATGTCTGGCAAAGACAGAGCCTTGTTCCATGATTTTGCGCTTGCCAACAATATCGCCGTAAGCACATTGACGCAAACCGGTTATCCAAAAGAGCAGGAATTCAAGGCGGACGCCGAAGCGTTGAAGTTGATGGAAAGCGCGGGCTACGATCCAAGCGCGATGGAAAGCATGCTGAAAAAATTGGACGCCGGCTACAAAGATCGCGCGGGACAAGGCGGCTGGACAAAAACACATCCAAAGCCTGCCGACCGTCTTGCCAAAGTAAAGAAGCTTTGCGCTAGTATGAAATATAAGGGAGCGGATCCTTCCGTCCGTTCAAATAGATACAAGAGCTACATGAAAGACTTTAAGAAATGAAACAAACGCGCAAGCTTTGGCTAAGATCTTTAATCATCGCCCTTTCGTCATTTGTTGTCGCGATGGCGCTGAATTTTTTTGGCGCCTTTTCATACTTTGAAAACAAGACTTACGACATTCGAATGATGAACGCGTCCAAGCATAAAAGGCCTTGCGACAAAATCGCCTTTATTTGCGTGGACCAAGAAAGCATCGACTTTGCGTCGGAAGAGTACGGATGGTCTTGGCCTTGGCCGCGCGAATCATACGCAAGAATCATTGACTTTGTTTCCGCTGGAAATCCCAGCGCGATAACCTTTGACATTTTGTACACCGAGCCGTCGATTTACGGCGAGCGGGACGACATTGCCTTGGGCGCGGCGGAAGCGAGAAGTCAAAATGTAATTCAAACTTTTTTTATTTCGGAAGAGGATTACGACAAGGCGCTTTTTCCCGTTCCGCCGATAAAAGAAAACGCTGCGCTTTTGGGAAACATCACCAGCGCAAAGGACGATGACGACACGATTAGGCGCTCGCGGCTTTTTTACGAATACGACGGAACGGCCTATCCGTCTTTGGGCATCGCTCCAATCCTTTTGGAAAATCCCGACGCCGATTTTTCTGACGTTCCAAAATTAAAAGACGGATCGGTTTTGTTGCGCTTTGCAAATTCAATTGACGATTATTTTCCTTACAGCGCCAAAGACATTTTGCAAAGCTACGACGCTTGGAAGGCCGGACAAGAAGGCCCGTTGGCGCCGGAAGATTTTGAAGGCCTGTACGTTTTTACCGCCTATTACGCGCCGGGTCTTTTTGACATTTGCTCCACGCCGATTTCTAAAGTTTATCCCGGAGTTGGAATCCACATAACGACTTTGGACAATTATTTGTCCGGCGACTTTATGAGAATGATTCCGTTTTGGGTAAATGTCGCGTGGGCGCTCTTTGTTTGCCTTTTCGCTTCGGCGATTGTGGCTTTGTGCGAAAGTTGTTTCGCGCAATATTCTTCGATTACGATTTCGGCTGGAATCGTCGCGGGCCTTGCGCTTTGTCTTTTTGTTCCGGTCGCTTTGTTCAACGCGGGCTTTTGGTTGCGTCTTGTGGCTCCGCTGTTTGCCTTTATTTTGTGCGCTTTGGCCAGCATAATTTTTAGTTTGTCGGTGGAAGGAAAGCAAAAGCGCTTTATACGCTCGGCCTTTAGCCAGTGCCTTTCTAAGGACGTGGTGAACCAAATCATCAACGATTCCGCGTCGTTCACTTTGGGCGGAAAGAAATTCCAGATGTCCGCGATTTTTACCGACATACAAAAATTTTCTTCATTTAGCGAGCTTTTGACCGCGGGTCAGTTGGGCTGCCTTTTGAATTTTTATTTGACAAAAATGTCTGACATCATCATCGATGAAAAAGGAACGGTTGACAAATACGAAGGCGACGCGATTGTGGCGCTTGTCGGCGCTCCTGTAAAAATGGACGACCACGCAAAGCGGGCTTGCGCCGCGGCAATAAAAATGAAAAAGGCCGAAGTCCAAATGAACAAGGACATAATCAACTACGCGCAAAATCCCAAGCCCGCCTGGATGGAAGAGGAGTTGCATTCCGCCTTTAAGACTTTGATTGAAAACAAAAAGAACATTTTTACACGAATCGGAATCAACAGCGGCGAGATGATCGCGGGTTACTTTGGTTCGGAACGAAAGAAAAACTACACGATGATGGGAAACAACGTAAACCTTGCCAGCCGCTTGGAAGGCGTCAACAAGCAGTATCATACCGGCGGAATTATGATAAGCGAGGCGACAAGAAATCTTTTGGACGACGATTTTGTGGTTCGTTCTTTGGACAGGGTTCGTGTTGTGAACATAAACACTCCGATAAAACTCTACGAGCTTTTGGAAGAAAAGTCTAAAGCCGGCCAAGATTTGTTGGATTATGTTGCTGTTTGGGAAAACGCGATGAAAGATTTTGAAGCGCGCGACTGGCAAAAATCAAAGCAAGGCATTGAAGCGCTTTTAAAGAAAAGGGCCGATGACAATGTTGCAAAATATTACCTTCATCTTTTGGACGATTATTTCTTAAAAGGAACTTATCCGCAAGAAAAAGACAACGAAGGAGTCGCCTTTAATCCAGAGGACGGCGTCTTTACGCTTTTGCAAAAATGAAAGACAACTGGCAAGCTTTGTGCGACGACATATTGAACGGAATCTCAAGCGGCGATTGCAAGACCAAAAAGCCGCGCCTTTTGCTGCACGCCTGTTGCGCGCCCTGTTCAAGCTACACGCTGGAATACTTGCTAAAATATTTTGACATAACAATCTACTATTACAATCCAAACATTCACCCGGCGGAAGAATACGCCCGCCGTTTGGAAGAACTCAAAAATTTTTTGCCGCGCTTTTTGGCCGACAAAAACGCTTTGGCGGGGACCGCGGCGGCGCGCGCAACTATAGACTTGCAAGAAACCGATTACAATCCCCAGGAATTTTTTGACGCGGTTCAAGCCCAGCGCGACAATTTGGAAAACGAGAGCGAACGAGGCGAGCGCTGCCGCCGCTGCTACCAACTGCGTATGGAAAAGGCCTACGAATACGCGCGGCAAAAGGGCTTTGATTGGTTCACCACGACGCTCAGCATCAGCCCCCACAAAGACGCGCGAATGATAAACGAAATTGGCCGCGCGCTGGAAGAAAAAGCGCGAAACAAAAATGGCTCGCAAGGCCAGAATGGCGGGCGGCAATCTCAGTCAGTGACCAGTAATTGTTTGCAAGACCAAGAAGCCGCCGCCACACTCGCGCCGAAATTTCTTTACAGCGACTTTAAGAAAAAGAACGGCTACAAGCGCAGCCTTGAATTGTCCAAAGAGTACGGACTTTATCGGCAGGACTACTGTGGCTGCGTGTATTCAAAGGAAAACATAGAAAGGGCGCGGGCGCAAGGCTAAAAGGCCGCGCAAATTCTTTTTAGCGCTTCTTGCAAGACCGAGCGTGGCGCGGCGCAATTCACGCGCTGGAATTTTTCGCCTTCCTTTCCGAACATTCTTCCGTCGTCAAGCCAAACCTTGGCCTTGTTCAAAATGCGGTCGGAAATTTCTTTGTCGCTCAACTCTGTAAAAGCCGAAAAATCCAGCCACAAAAGGTATGTGCCTTCTGGAACTACCGCACGGATTTTTGGGCAATTGTCTTCAAAAAATTTTTTGGCAAATAAAATGTTCTCCCAAATGTAGGCCTTGGCTTGGTCAAACCATTCCGCTCCGTCCTTGTAGGCGGCGGTGGCGGCCGCTATGCCCATAAGGTTTGGCTCGTCGTAGCCTGTCTTTTCGACTTGGGAACTAAAGGCGGCGCGGAGATTTTTGTTTGGAATGATTATGTTTGAAAACTGCAAGCCGGCAAGGTTGAATGTTTTGCTGGGCGACGAGCAGACGACGCAATTTTCCGCCGCCTCTTTTGAGAGCGTTGCCCAAACCGTATGCTTGTTGGCGCCAAAAGTTATGTCGCAGTGAATTTCGTCGCTTACAACAATCACGTTGTTGGAAAGGCAAATTTCGCTAAGCCTCAAAAGCTCCTCGCGCGACCAAACGCGGCCGCTTGGATTGTGGGGCGAGCACAAAAGAAAAATTTTCGGCTTTTCTT